>Ga0315546_1000004_pt1 | contig 257971 bp, 251 predicted proteins | sample SalMarSW160170MG_FD_203833 | JGI IMG/M metagenome (GOLD analysis project Ga0315546, IMG submission 203833) | Salt marsh sediment microbial communities from the Plum Island Ecosystem LTER, Massachusetts, United States - Salt Marsh Sediment SW1601-170 ...
GTTGCATCGAATTAAACCACACGCTCCGCTGCTTGTGCGGGCCCCCGTCAATTCCTTTGAGTTTTAGCCTTGCGGCCGTAGTCCCCAGGCGGGACACTTAAAGCGTTAGCTTCGGCACAGAAAGGGTCGATACTCCCTATACCTAGTGTCCATCGTTTACAGTGTGGACTACCAGGGTATCTAATCCTGTTCGCTCCCCACACTTTCGAGCCTCAGCGTCAGAAACAGCCCAGGAAGCCGCTTTCGCCACTGGTGTTCCTCCCGATATCTACGCATATCACCACTACACCGGGAATTCCACTTCCCCCTGCTGCTCTCTAGTTCAACAGTATCGAATGACTCATCCCGGTTAAGCCGGGAGATTTCACATCCGACTTACTGAACCGCCTACGCCCTCTTTACGCCCAGTAAATCCGGATAACGCTTGCCTCCTACGTATTACCGCGGCTGCTGGCACGTAGTTAGCCGAGACTTATTCCTCAGGTACCGTCATTATCTTCCCTGAGAAAAGGGGTTTACAACCCGAAGGCCTTCATCCCCCACGCGGCGTCGCTGTGTCAGGCTTTCGCCCATTGCACAATATTCCTTGCTGCTGCCTCCCGTAGGAGTCAGGGCCGTGTCTCAGTCCCCGTGTGGCTGGACATCCTCTCAGACCAGCTACCCGTCGTCGCCTTGGTAAGCCGTTACCCCACCAACTAGCTGATAGGACGCAAGCCCCTCCCCAAGCGCCCGAAGGCTTTAGTCCTTCACCTTGCGGTAAAGGACCACATAAGGTATTAGCTCCGATTTCTCAGAGTTATCCCCTACTTAGGGGCAGGTTGCTTACGCGTTACTCACCCGTTTGCCACTATCGTTTAACCAAGCAAGCTTGGCTAAACAGACCGTTCGACTTGCATGCATAAAGCACGCCGCCAGCGTTTATCCTGAGCCGGGATCAAACTCTCCAAAAAAATGATTTACTCTGTTAAGAACCTTCCTTCCACTATTCAGTTGTTAAGGTGCGATTTAAGCATAGAAATAGTATCACAATTTTTAATTCCTTGTCAATATAGAAAAGAGGGGCTTTAGCCCCTCTTAGACACCCGAGTTAGTCTCCCTTATTGATAAGGCAAAAATATTACCAGTTTCTTCTACCAGCGGCTGCTGCCAGAGGTGCCACTGCCAGCCAGAGGGTAACGTTAATCAGCATAGCCAGGGGATAGCTTATACTTTCCAGACCAACCTTGGGCGCAATCACCCCCCAGAGAAGCATTAAGAAGAATGAACTGAGAAAGAAGCCGGGGATAGCCGCCAACATCCTGAAATAGCCCATTTTATTTCTCCTTTTCTATGTTTTTTAACTTCAGGTCAATCAAGGTATCCACGCCGAAGTGCGCCGCCTCTCTCAAGTCCTCCAGGGCTTTAGTGCTTGTTTTGCCCATGCCGATAACCACCGGCTTCCAGATGATGTAATACTCGCCGGTCTCTCCATCAAACTCAAGCTTAATGTCATTCTCAGCCACGGTGGTCACCTTACCCATGGTCAATTATTCTTCCAGTATTTCATTAATGGCTTCGTAAGCACCGGTAAGAACCTGGCGGATTCGCTGCATCTTGTCGGCATCCAGACTGCGCAACCCCTCACCCAGCAGGTTCTCCAGGGCATGGTACTCTTTCATTATCATTATCATTCTGCCGATATTCTTAAAATCCCACTTATGCTTCATCTGGCTCCTGACCTCGTCCGCCGAATCCTTTCGCTCAGCCAGGAACTTAAGCCCCTCTTCGGTGATGGTATAGATTTTCTTGCCATCCCGCTCCTTAGCGCTGGCATATCCCATCTCTTCCAGCATCTGGAGGGTGGGGTAGACAGCGCCGGGGCTTGGCGTATACAGGCCGTGAGAGATTTCCTCAAGCTCACGGATAATCTCATAGCCGTGCCTTGGCTTATCCTTTATCAAGTCCAGAATAACGTATTTGAGGTCACCCTTTTGAAAGGAGCTTTCCCGCCAGGGTCCCCGGAAAAATCTTTCTCCACGGAATATTCGGTCTTTAAACATAACGTTCTCCTAATCCCCAAGATAATTGATATATCTGATAATATCACGATATATCTTGATATATTATAATATTACTTCTATATTTTGTCAAGGGGTTTTGGGGGCAATTTTAGGGAGAAATAAAAAAGAGGGGCTTCCGCCCCTCTTAGATGCCCCAAAATTTAGTCACCACTGCACAAACATCGGCATATCTGCTGTTCCATGCGTACGTTGCAGTGTGCTAACTCTTGTATCAGGTTAAAGTCTAGCCCTAATTTTAGGCTGACATCAGCACCGGGAAGAAAACCTGCCAGGCTAGCAGCGCCTTAGCCGTGAGACTGAGAAGGATATATACCTTTTCGCCATACAGATAATCCCGCCAGGGACCTACCTTCTTGTACTGCAAAACCATGTTGACAGCAAAGCAGTTAAAGAAAACGAACAGCGAGGCAATGATGCCATAGACGAACCCGGGCGGCGATACATTGAGTCCTGGCGCCCAGACGTAAATCACGATCGCAATCCACGGGATGATGCCTGCAAAGCTGCCGAACCAGAACGGCAGCCAGCTTGGCTTACCTGGTTTTTCATACTTCTCCTGCAGTGCCCCAAAAAGTATCATACAAGCGTTGATGCTGAAGATGGCTAGTAAGGCAGCAATGTCGCTGATGCCGGTGATCTGAGAGATTAACACGATCATAATTGAAGAGCTAAAGAAGTACTCGATCCAGCGCCCGTAGTTACGGTTCTGGAGCAGATTACGCTTGTACCATGGAAAGACGGGAGGCGAGGCGATGATTAGGAGAGCGCCAGCCGAGATTGCAAGGAACGCAAAAACGCCCCAACCGGTGGAGATATTAAACAGGTGGTGAAGCTCGGGTGCTGTCCCTGGCGGCCCGCTCATGAACGTGGCTGTCACCGGAAGAGAAAAGTTGTTGGTAAGTACCGCAATCATAATGGCTTGTACTGCGAGAATCAGGCCGACAACGATATTCCAGATACGTAGCCGGCCAAGTCGCCGTTCGCTGGATTGGTCAATATCCATATTACGCCTCCTATAAGAAGAGCTGATGGACAAACTTCTTGCTTCTAACTACCTCACCACTGCACGAACATCGGCATGACAACGTGCAGATAGTTATCTGCCCCCAGCGGGCGGATAACGCCGGGGCTTGATGGATTAGTAGCCTCCAGGGCTACCTGAGCCTCAGGCAGGACGCTCAGGACATCGGTGAGGTACTTGCCGTTGAAGGCAATCTTCGCCTCCTCCCCCTCAACCTCGGCATCAATCTCGCCAACATCGTCGCCAATCTCTTCTGACCGGGCGGAGATTACCAGCTTGCCCGGGGCTATCATCAAGCGGACGATGCCACTGCCATCACGGGCAAAGATAGAGGCGGTCTTGGCCGCCCTGAGGAAATCACCAACGCTGACCACGGCTCGGGTGGTGTAGCTCTGGGGGATGAGCTGAGCATAATTGGGGAAGGTGCCCTGAACCAGCTGGGAGACCAGCTCAATATCCTTGAGGCGGAATAGGGCCTGGCCTTTACTCTGGTTCACTGTTATATCCACCGCCTCCTCCTGCTCCGCCACCAGCCGACTTAGCTCAGAGAGCGCCCGCGCCGGAATAATGGCTTCGGTCTCCTGGCTTACAGGGGAGGCAAGGGGTAGCTTATATACGGCTAATCTAAAGCCGTCAGCCGCCGCCAGTGTCAATGAATTACCCTCAAACTTGGCGTCAACGCCGGTGAGGACGGGGCGGGACTCCTCGGTGGCAGCGGCAAAGGCGACCTGAGTAATCCCCTGACGCAGTTCTTCTACCTCCAGCTTGGTAGCGATACCATCAGTCACCTTGGGTATTGGCGGAAAGTCCTTGGCATCAATCCCGCTGATTCGCGCCTCAAAGCGGGCACACTTCAGCCCCAGGGTCCTGGTCTGGGGGGAAAGAGCAATGTCAACCTTCTCGCTGGGCAGGGAGCTGACAAATTCGGTGAGAAGCCGGGCGGGAACAGTGATTGCCCCTTCTTCCTCCACCTTGGCTCCAATCCAGCAGCTGATAGCCATCTCCAGATTGGTGGCAACTAATTTCAGGCGGGACTTCTCGGTAGCTAAGAGGACGTTATTAGTTATGGGAAGGGTGGTTCTGGTAGCCACCGCCCTCCCCACCACACCAAGTCCTCGATTTAGATTTTCCTGAAGACATGAGAGTTTCATGGTACACCCTCCAACATGTTTACTGGTAGTGAAGGTAGTATATACCAATAATTATCTTTACTCAAGGCTTATTGTGCCGCTTTTGCCGCCACTTTTTTTGACCAGCCTGATATTCTCTATTCTAATACCCCGGTCTACCGCCTTGCACATATCATAGATGGTCAGGGCGGTAACAGCGGTGGCGGTGAGTGCCTCCATCTCCACCCCGGTCTTACCCATACTCTTAACGGTGGCGGTAATCTCCACCGTGCTCTTTGCCTCATCCAGACTGAACTCAACCTTAATATCCCCGATAAGGATGGGGTGGCAGAGGGGTATTAAATTAGGCGTCTGCTTGGCGGCCATTATGCCGGCAAGCTGGGCTACCGCCAGTACGTCCCCCTTTGCCATGGGACCTTTCTTTAGCCGGGCAAGGGTTGAAGGCTGCATCCTGACCATGCCCTTAGCCACCGCCTCACGCCGGGTATCAGGCTTCCCCGAAACATCCACCATCCGCGGGCGACCCTGCTCATCGATATGGGTCAATTCTCTGGCGGCTACCTTCTTCTCTGCCTCACCCTGGCTGGATAGGCTGTTCGCCCGGTCATGGGCTTCCTTATGGAAGGCATTTCTGGCATTCTGGTCAATCCACTCCCACCTCACCTTGCGCTGGCTGACCGCCCCGTCCACCTGCTGCCACAGGTCGCGGTTGGCACGCCGCTGCCACCCCGAAGCCATGCAGCCAAAGAGGTACTGGCTATCGGTATATACCACCACTTCGGCACCGAGCTTGGTCTTGAGAATACCCTCAAGGGCAGCGGTAATCTCCATGCGGTTACTGGTCGTTTTCTGGGCTGTGCCCGAGAAGACCCGCTTCTGCTTGCCTTCAACAATAACCGCCGCCCAGCCCCCCTGGCCGGGAACGGGATTATAAGCACCATCAGTGTATATCTTAATCACCTCTACCTCACCCCCTTTTTACCCTAAAAAATCTTTGATTTTTCAGGGAACCCGAATTTAATATGGTAACCTCACCCCCTGTTTCCCCCTCTCCTTCAAAGGAGAGGGGGAAGTTTTTTATGAAGAGGCGAAGCCCCTTCAATCTACCCCTGTTAGATTACTTCCCTTTCCGCTTAAGGGCGGCGGGTGGGAAAAGATATAAAATACCTTACCCCCCTACCTGAGAGAATGGCCTATCTTTAGGCACAAAACCTTCAGCGAGATTATGGCGCTGCGGCTTATTGGCTACTGCCTGCTTAAACAGCTCCTCCAGCCCCGACAAAGATATACCGCTGCGCAAAGGCTGCTTGAGGTCAACCTCGTAGTCGCTCAAGAGGCAGGGGCGAAGCCTGCCGTCAGCCGTCAGCCGCATACGATTGCACTGAAAGCAGAAATGCTCGCTGATAGGGGTAATAAAGCCGATATCGCCCTTGGCTTGGGGCAGGCGGAAATACTTGGCTGGCCCGTTACCCGTACTGGGCAGGCAGGGGGTAAGCTCCCCCAAAGGCTCAAGCCGCTTCATCATCTCATTGGCGGAGACAAACTGGGGGGTGGTGTCGTTGCCGGCAACGGGCATAAGCTCGATAAAGCGGACATGCCACCCCTCGGCGACGGTCTTACTGGCGAAATCAAGGAGCTCATCATCGTTGATGCCCGCCATGACCACCATATTTAGCTTGACCGGGTTAAGCCCCACCGCCTTGGCGACCTCAATACCTTCCAGCACCTCGCCAAGGTTATCGCCAAGGCGGGTAATTTGCTTAAACCTGTCCGGCTTAAGGGTATCCAGGCTAACGTTAACTCGCCGCAGACCGGCATCTTTAAGCTCACCAGCGTAGCGACTAAGCAAGGTGCCGTTTGTGGTCAGGGAAATATCATCTATGCCCTCTATCTGAGCCAGCATCTTTATTAGCTCGGGCAACCCCGATCTTACCAGGGGCTCGCCGCCGGTGAGCCTTATCTTATTTATCCCCAGCCCAACGGCAGCCCGGGCTACGGTATGGATTTCCTCATAGGTGAGAATATCCTTATGCGACATCAGGCTGATACCCTCCGCCGGCATGCAGTAAACACAGCGCAGGTTGCAGCGGTCGGTCACCGAGATGCGCAGATAGTTTATGGGACGGTGGAACGAATCAGATAGTCCGGTCATAGATATTTTCTCCTGAGCAAATTAATTGCCTCCCTGACTGCTCGCCCCCGGTGGCTGACCCCGTTTTTTTCTTCCAGACTTAGCTCAGCCATAGTCTTACCCAGCTCGGGGAGGTAGAATATGGGGTCATAGCCAAAGCCTTCCTCCCCTCTCGGCTCAAGGGCGATAATCCCCTCACACTCTCCGGGGCAAAGCTCCACTTCACCATCGGGCGTGGCGATGGCAATAACACACCTGAAGCGAGCCGAGCGCTTCCCTTCAGGTACATCTTTAAGCCGGGACAGGAGGTAGTTAACCCTGTCCTCATCCGAAGCACCCTCGCCGGCATAGCGGGCCGAAAGCCCACCCGGCTCACCACCAAGGGCGTCAACCTCAAGCCCGGAGTCATCAGCCAGCGTCAGTAACCGGCTCTCCCTGGCTAGGGTGGCCGCCTTAAGTATGGCGTTTTCTTCCAGGCTCCCCCCCACTTCATCAACCTCGGTGTTAATACCCACCTCAGCCGGAGAGACCAGCTCAAAGGGTAAGTCCTTAAGCATATGCTTATACTCACGCATCTTGCCCTTATTATTCGTTGCCAGGAGGAGCTTGGGCATGCCTTAACCTTCCAAGGGGGTAAACCTTCCCTCCAGCTTCTTGGAAACCTGGGGCATGGTGGTATATTCCATCTCCTCCAGGGGGAGGCGGTGCGGCTCAAAGGGACCGTGGCGGCGCATGAAATCGGCAACATCATTTGCCTGCTGGCGGGCGTTATCAAAGGACTTATCGGCAAACATATCCCGCGGCCCTACCAGCTTGCCATTAGCGAGCTGGAAGCCAAATGCCACCACCCTTGGCGGCCCATCAAAGCGGGTGGGGGTACTATCCTCAACCGCTACCGGCATAAGGGGACCATTATGCGAGCCCCGCATCCACCCCTCCACCAGAAGGGGCAGGGTGAACGGTTCCATCACCTCGCCCACTGCCGGGAATTCCCCCTGGGCACGGACGACACATACCGGGTCATCCTTGCCCACATACCGTCCGGCAATTAAAGCCAGACGCTGGGTAGAAGATACAGCGGCTATATTTTTGGTTTCCCGGTGGTAGACCGCCTTTACCATATAGCGTGACGGCGCACCGATAAAAACAAGCAAATCGTAAATCTCCTCAGGGGCGTTAAGGGTTATCTTCTTGTTTTCCTTTATGTCATGCACCTCAAAGGTAAAACCGGCGTGCATATTGGGGGCAATAACCAGCCCGATGGTATTAAAGGGGTCGGCGAACATCTTATACAGCGGCATATTCCATGCCCCGGACGAGGTCTTGTCCGCCATAAAAACAATCACTGGCTCGGACCCGCGCTCCTCAAACTCCATCTCAGCCACCCCCGGACCCATCCCCCTGACGTTGCCCGAGAAGGCATCGGAGAGCAAGTCCTGCCCGGCGCCATGAAGCTTCAGCTCTCTGGCTACATCGGTGCAGTCAACAAAGGTATCCCAGGCAAGTTTGTGGATTTTTTCATTCTCCACGCCGTGCTGGTGGGTCATAATCAGCTGCAGGTCATCCCCGCACTTGGTTACACGAAAGTCAATGAGCAGCCCCTGTTTCTTAGCCTTAGCCATAAGCTCCCCCGCCCTGCCTAAAACTTCAGGGTGAGACTCAGAATGTCCAACATAACCACCAATATCCGCCTTGATGACACTAAATGTGACCTTCATAATCCCTCCTTATTTAATATTCAATCCCCTCCCGCGCCCTCACCCCTTCATCATAAGGGTGCTTAATCTTCAACATCTCGGTAACCAGGTCAGCCGATTGAATCAGCTTGCTATCAGCCTGGCGACCGGTAAGGATAAGCTCCACCCCCTCAGGCTTGCTATCAATAAGCTTAAGCACCTCGTCCAGCTCAACCAGATTCCAGGCTACAGCCAGATTAAGTTCGTCAAGGACTACCAGGTCATAGTTACCGCTGAGCATCGCCTTGCTGGCGGCAGCCAGACCTCGTTTTGCCTGTTCTCTCTCTTCCGGCTTAACATTCGCCTGGTCAACAAATCCCCCAGCGCCAAAGCTCTCCATGGTGACATTAGGTAGCTGGGAGAGGATATTGCGCTCACCGGAGGGGTAGGTGCCCTTCATGAAAAAGCCAACATAGACCTTAAGGCCGTGACCTAAGGCTCGGATGGCCGCACCTATGGCTGCCGAGGTCTTCCCCTTACCATCGCCGGTAAAAATCTGAACCAGACCCCGGCGCCGCGGCTCCGGTGACGAGGGACTAAATGATGCATCTTTAACCAATGAAACACCTAAAGTGAAAAGCTAGCAGTAGTAAAAACAGTTTAACAACCTCATACAGTAGTGTCAAGGAAGGAGGCAAAGCCTAATGGGCGGGCGGGTGGGAAGAAAAACGTATGCCAAAAACGGGGAGGAGGAGATGCATAGCCATTAAAAGAGTGATATAATTACAAAAACGTATTAAAGACATATATCTAGGAGGAGAAGGTTTATAAATGGCAACAACCAAAAAGCTGATTGAGGAGTATAAAAAGAAGAGAGCCAAAATAGCGCAGATGGCATCCCCCGAGGCTATTGAAAAGCGCCACAAGGGGGGGCAGTGGACAGCCAGGGAAAGGATAGACTATCTCTTTGACCCCGGCACCTTCACCGAGATAGGGCTGTTCGTTAAGCATAGAACGGTGCATTTTGGCATGGACAAGAGGGAGGTGCCTGCCGAAGGAGTGGTAACCGGTTACGGTCTGGTCAACGGCAGACCGGTTGTTGCCTTTGCCGAGGACTATATGGCGATGGCGGGGACGTTTGGCGAGTATCACGGCTTGAAGGAAATCCGGGCTATCAATCTAGCCAAGGAAATGGGGTGGCCGCTTATCGGTATGAACGACTCCGGCGGCGCCCGGCTCCAGGAAGGAATGGACACCCTGGAAGCCTACGGCTGGATATTCCGGGCTCAAATCCAGGCTTCAGGTATAATCCCCCAGATAGCCCTGCTCATGGGCCCCTGCCTTGGCGGGCAGGCCTATCACCCCATAATGCAGGACTTCCTTATTCAGTGCCGCCATACCGGCTTTATGGGAATTGCCGGTCCCGCTTTTGTTAAGACCCAGCTCGGGGAGGAAATCTCCCTTGAGGAGCTCTCGGGGTGGAAGGCTCATGCCGTTAAATCAGGGCAGACCCATATTGTCGCCGAGGACGATAAGGATGCCATAGACAAGGCTAAGGAGCTCCTGGCCCTATTTCCGCCAAACAATAAGGAAATGCCACCCCGTATCGAGTGCCAGGATGACCCCCACCGCATATGCCCTGAGCTTGACAGTATAATACCCGACAGCCCAACCCAACCCTACGACATGTACAAGGTAATTCATACCATAGTTGATAATGGCTATTTCATCGAGACGCTAAAAGACCACGCCAAGAGTGTAATCACCGGCTTTGCCCGCTTTAAGGGACGGACGGTCGGCATCTGGGCAAACCAGCCGATGTGGGCGGCCGGGGTTATTGATATTGACGCCTCAGTCAAAGGGGCAAGGTTCGTCCGCTTCTGCGACCTGTTCAACATCCCCGTGGTTACCCTTCAGGACTGCCCCGGTTATATGATAGGCTCGGATCAGGACTGGAAGGGAATCCTGCGCCACGGCGCCAAGATGCTCTTTGCCTGGGCTGATGCCAGCGTGCCCCTGATTTCAATCATTATGCGCAAGTCCTACGCCGGCGCCCACTACGGCATGCTGGACAAGGGCATCGGCGCCGACCTTGTCTTTGCCTGGCCCACGGCTAGAATCACCATCGTTGGTGCCGAGACGGCAGCCAGCGTCATCTTCGCCCGGGAGATAAGGGAATCAGAAAACCCGGAGGAGACAAGAGCCAAGCGAATTAAGGAATACGAGGAAATCTACGAGAACCCGTATAAGAGTGCCGAGCGGGGCTATACCGACGATATAATAATGCCCAGCGATACCAGGAAGGTCATAAATCAGGCGCTGGACTTCCTGGAGAATAAGAATAAGGATAACAAGGCTTTCCTCGCCCGCCCGTGGCGAAAGTATTCCAATATCAACCTGTAAGGTGGGTTATCATAGAAATCATCCCCGCCATAGATATCAGAGAGGGCAGGTGTGTCCGCCTCTATCAGGGCGACTTTGACCAGGAAACGGTCTTCTCCGACGACCCGGTAGAGGTGGCACTGCAGTGGCAATCGCTGGGGGCACCAAGACTGCACATTGTTGACCTTGACGGCGCCTTTAGCGGCGAGGTCCATAATCTGGATATCATCACCGAGATAGCCAGTGCAGTGCTGATCCCGACCCAACTGGGCGGCGGCATCCGCCAGCTTGAGACCGTTGAGCAGATGCTGAAGGCGGGCGTAGAGCGGGTAATCTTAAGCACAGCCGCCGTTGAAGACCAGGAACTGATTAAGCGGGCGTGCCAGCGCTTCCGGGAGTCTGTTATCGTCGGCATTGATGCCAGAGAAGGCTATATCTCCACCCATGGCTGGCGCCAGGAAACGGAGCTGGGGGCGGTGGAACTTGCCCGGTCTATGGTGGAGCTGGGAGTGAGGCGCTTTATCTACACCGATATCAACCGCGACGGCACCCTCACCGAGCCCAACTTCTCCGCCATCGCCGAGCTTATTAATACCATCAGACGACCCGTCATTGCCGCCGGCGGCATCTCATCGCTGAACCACCTAAACATGCTCAAAACGCTCGGAGCCGAGGGCGCTATAATAGGGAAAGCGCTCTATACTGGAGACATTGACCTGAAACGGGCACTAGCCACTAGCTAACAGACTAACCCACCCCCCCGTTTTAACCAGTGTTTTATTTCCCATACCCACCCGCCCAAAAAGCTCAACTTCCAAAACCTTCTTTCCCCACCCCATTGAGGTGGTGATGTCATCCCCCCTAAAAAAGAGGTTTAAAGGGGTCTAACCTCTATCGGGTGGGAGGGTGGGACAATAATACCTTCGCTATCCAAGGTGGAGAGGGGGGAAGCAAGTTCTAGAAGCGCAGCTTATGAGGGTGGGTCAGGGTGGGAAGAAAAACACTTGCTAGAAGGGGGAGGGGTGAGGCAAAAACCCCCAATATGTTATATAATGATGAAAATGCTAAAAGACATAAAATTCAACGAAAAAGGTCTTATCCCGGCAATAGCCCAGGATGCTGATACCGGCGAGGTGCTGATGCTCGCCTACATGAACGAGGAAGCGCTGCGCCGGACACTAGAAAGCGGGGAGGTCTGGTTTTACAGCCGCAGCCGCCAGGAGCTGTGGCACAAGGGGGAGACCTCGGGCAGCATCATCAAGGTCAAGTCAATATGGAAGGACTGCGATAGCGATACCATCCTAGTTAAAGGCAAAGCCTCAGGTCCGGTATGCCACACCGGCAACAAGACCTGCTTCTTTCAAGAGATGAGCAAAGAGGACATAGAGAGCTAAGCCGCCTCCTCAGCCTGGTCAAGCTCCACCACCCTCCTTAAAGCCGACAGGGCAACCTCAAGCTGGGCATCATCTGGTTCCCTCGTCGTCAGCGACTGCAACCACAGCCCCGGGGCGAGAACCGCCCTGACCACAGCATTATCAGTATGCCTGTTGCCAAAATAGATGACCTCATAGCTGAGGGCGGCAATAATGGGGGCGAGCAGGATTCGCGATAGGACCATCAGCCAAAGCGATGGCAGACCGACAAGGGCAAAAACGATGATGGCGATAATCAAGACAGCAAAGAGAAAGCTGGTACCACAGCGCACATGTGCCGTATCGTATTTTCTGACCTCTTCCACCTCCAGCGGCACACCGGCTTCGTAGGCATGCACCGCCTTGTGCTCGGCACCGTGGTAGGCGAATACCCGCTTGATGTCAGGCAAGAGGGTGATCAGCTTAAGGTAAGCGATGAAGATAGCCACCCGGATAACGCCCTCTATCAGGCTAAATACCAGAGCAGAAGTGATATAGGGGTCAAGCAACTTGGTAAGGAAAAGGGGTACCATAAAGAAGAGAAGCACCCCCGAACCCAGTGAAACCGCCACCAGAAGCCAGACCAGCCACCCCGAAATCTGAGTCCCTTCCTCCTCCAGGGAGACGTTAGCCGAGTAGAACAGGCTCTTGATGCCCAGAACCAGGACCTCAAGTAAAACAATAACGCCCCGCAGCAGGGGGGTTCGCCTCACCCAGCCGGAATAGATGCCGCTCAGGGGCTGGGTATCTATGGCCACCCCACCGCCGGGGCGGCGCACTGCGGTCACCATAGCCTTTCGCCCCCGCATCATCACCCCCTCAATAACCGCCTGCCCGCCGTAATAAAATCTCTCGCTCATAATTAAACCCGCCTAATAAACAAAAAGGAGCAGGTGGTAACCCGCTCCTGCCTTCCCCATCCTGTTTATCTAACCTTCCACCTTATAGCGCCGCTTAAAGCGCTCCACCCGCCCCATGGTGTCCACCACCCTCTGCTCGCCGGTGAAAAAGGGATGGCACTTGCTGCAAAGCTCAACCTTCATCATCTTCTTGGTCGAGCCCACGGTAAAGGTATTGCCACAGGCACAGACTACCTTGGCATCGTTATAGTACTCAGGATGAATCTTGGGTTTCATACTATTTAGCTAGCGTAAACGCTAACCTTCCTCCTGTTGTTGGTAGTAGGCTCGAACTTAACCACGCCGTCAATTAAGGCGTAAATGGTGTAGTCCCTGCCCACGCCGACATTACTGCCGGGGTGGATGCGGGTGCCCCGCTGGCGAACTATAATCGTCCCCGCATTTACCTGCTGGCCGTCGTATCTCTTGACGCCAAGCCGCTTTGACTGGCTATCGCGACCGCAACGAGTGCTGCCGCCTCCCTTTTTATGCGCCACCTTCCTTCACCTCTTTTTTGCGCCGCCGGGCTTTCTTAACCGGCTTAACCTCAGCCGCCCCCGGCTCGACGATTTTATCTATAACCAGCCTGGTGTAAAGCTGGCGATGGCCGGTCTTCTTGCGGTAACGGACCTTGGGCTTATACTTAAAGACGATAACCTTCTTGCCCTTGCCCTCCCCCTGCGCGGTGGCAACCACCTTTGCCCCGTCCACAGTGGGCGTACCGACAACTACCCGCTCGCCATCGGCGATAAGCAATACCCTGTCCAGCTCAACAGTATTGCCCTCAGCCACATCCAGGCGTTCTACATCTATGGTCTGACCGGGGTTTACCCTATACTGCCTGCCCCCGGCTTCAATAATAGCGTAAATCTTAAACCTCCGTAACTGGTTATTGTAGCAATTGCTCAAGCTAGGTGTCAAGCTTGTACCACAACGCCCTCACTTTATCCTTCAGCTCATCAAGGCTGCAATCAGTATCTACGACCACATTGGCGTGCTTTATTCGCTCCTCGGAAGGTAGCTGGGAACGGATGCGAGCCATGGCTTGCTCTTCAGGCATGCCACTCTTTTCCTTCAGGCGTTTGAACACGGTGAACTCAGGGGCGACAGTAACCCAGACCTCGTCCACCTCGTCTAACAGCGAAGGCTCACCGGGTTTCAGAGAAAGGGGCACCTCAATCAAGAGGGGGGCTTCCAGCACCACCACCCCCACCTCACGCTCCCGGTACTCCTCAAGCTGAGCCTTCACCGCGTCGTACATCCAGGGGTGCATTATATTATTGAGGCGGGCTAGAGCCTCAGGGTCACTAAAGACTATATCCCCCAGCTTCTTGCGGTCAATCCCGCCCTCGGGGGCAAGAATCTCGTTGCCAAAGGTAGCCACCACCTCCCGCCCCAGCTCGGTATCGGGCTTGAGCGCCCCATGCCATACCTTATCCACGTCAATAATAGTCGCCCCCAGCTCAGCCAGAAAGCCGGAAACGGTGCTCTTGCCGCTACCAATGCCCCCGGTAAGCCCAATGACCTTCATCTAATTCAAGTCTAGCCTTTTGGCAGCCAGGTAGTCAAGGATGGGGGTGATATAAATGGGCTATAGCTTGTTGCGCAATACTCTAAAAATGGTAAATATAGAAGGAAGACGGTAGTTGAGTTGATGAAGGAGGGGGAATTTCCGGTTATTTGATAAAAAGTGGGATAAACCCACTTGACAACTAATCCCACCGTGTTATAATATATGCATACGGTAGGCTAATACATGCATACGGTAGGTAGATATATGGCAACTATAATAAAGGATACCACCAATTTAACAATGATAGCTGAAAGCGTGAAGCCAGATGCTAAAAGGCGAGTGCTTTTACCTCTAGTCTTGGTAAAAGAAGGCATTACTTATCGCATATATGTTAATAGCTTTGGGCAAATCTTTCTAGATCCGCAAGTAAATATACCTGCATCTGAGGCATGGTTATTTGAAGATAAGGCTGCCTTAGCTTTGGTTGATAGGGGCATGGTTGAGTCAGCTAATGGGCAATTAGTAGACCGGGGTTCATTCGCAAAATACGCAAAAGATGCGCCGTAAACTACGTTTTACCCCCACTGCTGATGAACAACTCGCCAGAATAGAGAATGATCCTGCGCTAAAAGGTGTCCTCAAGCAAGTTAGAAAAACGTTGGGATACCTAGAAACAAATCTTCAAGCTAAATCTCTACAAACCCACGAGTATGAGTCACTAACAAGGCGTTACGGGAAGAAGGTTTTTGAGGCTTATGTTCAACAAAAGACCCCGGGGGCTTATAGAACATTCTGGCATTATGGTCCCGATGGGATAGACAAAAATGGTGAGCGCATAGCTATAATTACCATAGTAGCCATAACCCCACATCCCGAATCCTAAACAGCTAGATTAAAAGGGCATTTAAGAGGGGCGGAAGCCCCTCTTTTTTATTATCCTCCCCCTCTCCCTTGAGGGAGAGGGGGACACAGGGGGTGAGGGTGTAACTCAGGGCTATAACTAATACTAGCTGAGTGTTATAATGAAGCAAAGGAGCATCATGCGTGAGGCAATGCTCTACGAAAAACTGCCCGATTCAAGGGTAAAATGCAATACCTGCCAGTGGCGCTGCAACATAGCCCCGGGCGGGTACGGCGTCTGCCGCATGTACCACAATAAAGACGGCGTCCTCTACAACATGAACTACGCCAAGGCGTCCTCGGTAGCCCCCGACCCCATCGAAAAGAAGCCCCTGTTCCACTTCTTCCCCTCAACCCTGGCTTTCTCGCTGGGTAGCTGGGGATGCAACTTTCACTGCCAGGACTGCCAGAACTGGGAAATCTCCTGCCCGGAGGGTGATGAGCCATGGCTCAACTCCCAGGAAATCCTGCCCCAGACGGCGGTGGAACTGGCCAAGCACTATAACTGCGATGGCATTGCCTGGACATATAACGAACCCAGCATCTGGTTTGAATATACCTTAGACTCAGCCAAGCTGGCCAAGAAGAATAACCTTTATACCGCCTATGTGACCAACGGCTTTCTCACCCCCGAAGCCCTGGATACCATCGGACCTTACCTTGATGCCTGGCGGGTTGATATCAAGGGCTTCAGCGACGCCCTCTACAGCAACCTGGCCAAGGTAAAGGGGTGGCGGGGGATACTGGAGGTTGCCAAGCGGGCTAAGAACAAGTGGGACATGCACGTTGAGGTCGTTACCAACATCATACCAACCATGAATGACGATGACGAGCAACTGGGGGGCATTGCCCGCTGGATAAGGGACGAGCTGGGCGAGCTAACGCCGTGGCATGTGACCAAGTTTTACCCCCACCACCACATGGCGCACCTGCCCCCAACCCCGGTATCCACTCTGGAGCACGCCTATGAAATAGGCAAGGAAACCGGGCTTAAGTTTATCTATGCCGGTAATGTTCCCGGGCATAAAAGCGAATCTACCGTCTGTTATTCCTGCGGCCGGCTTGTTGTGCAGAGGTCAGGCTACCAGGCAAATGTAGTCGGTCTTGCCGGCTCAAGGTGTAAGTTCTGCGGGGCAGAGCTTAACTTCAGAACCCAAGGTATGGAGAGGGGGCAAAAGTGATCAGGAATGCGGTGGTCGCGGGGCAATTCTATCCGGCATCAGCCTCTGAGCTTAAGAGCATGATTAAGGGGATGGTGGAGGAGAAGGCAAAAAAGCAGGAGGTAATCGGGCTGATTTCCCCCCACGCCGGCTATATCTATTCGGGGGCAGTGGCGGGGGCAGTTCTATCCAGAATAACATTCAAGGACACCTTTATCATCATGGGGCCGAACCACACCGGGAGGGGAAAACCGTTCAGCATCATGACCGAAGGCAGCTGGCAAACACCCTTGGGCGAGGTGGAGATTGACTCGGGGCTGGGGAAAAAGATTCTGGCTCACTCCAGATACCTGGAGGAGGATGAGGTTGCCCACATCCACGAGCATTCAATCGAGGTCCAGCTCCCCTTTCTACAATATTTCTCACCGGAGTTTAAGCTGGTACCAATCGTCTTTGCCCCCGCCGACGGCGCCATTTGTAAGGAAATCGGCAGGGCAATAGCCAGGGCGGTCAAGGAATCGGGCAGGAAGGCGGTAATCATCGCCTCCAGCGACATGACCCACTATGAGCCGCAAGCCCGGGCGGAGAAGAAGGACACTCAGGCTATAGAAGCGGTACTGAATCTAGATGAGGACAGGCTCTTAAAGCGGGTTGACGAGCTTAACATCTCAATGTGCGGCTACGCCCCGGCGGTGAGCCTTATCGTTGCCGCCAAGGAGCTGGGGGCAAAAGGGGCGGAACTGGTTAAATACCAGACCAGCGGAGATACTACCGGCGATTACTCAAGCGTGGTGGGCTACGCCGGTATAATAATAAAGGGGGGATAAGGTGCACTCGCTGGCAAGACTAGCCAAGAAAACGGTGGAGGCGTATATCAGGGAAGGCAAGGTCTTCAAGCCGCAGAGGCTTACCCTCAGGATGAAGGAAAAAGCCGGTGTTTTTGTCTCCATCCACAAGCACGGCGACCTGAGGGGCTGTATCGGCACCATTGAGCCGCAGAGGAGCAACGTGGCTGAGGAGATTATTCTCAATGCCATCAGCTCGGCGACCAGAGACCCCCGCTTCTTCCCCATCACCCCCTATGAGCTTAAAGACCTTGAATACAGCGTTGACGTCCTCACCACCCCCGAGTCGGTAAAGAGCAAGAAACAGCTAGACCCCAGGCGCTACGGGGTTATCGTTGAGGCGGGGTGGCGGAAGGGACTCCTCCTGCCCGACCTTGAGGGGGTGGACACGGTTGAGGAGCAGATTGAAATCTGCCGCCAGAAGGCGGGCATAGCCCCCACCGAGCCGGTAAAACTGTACAGATTTGAGGTGAAGAGGTATAAGTGATGGCTAGAAGAAAAAAGGTTAGCTTCGTAGCAAGAACAACAATCAAGAAGAGAGTTTCTTTTGAGGCGCGTGGTAAGAAGGTTTCTTTCACAGCAAGAGTACCTTCTAAGAGAAGGACTAGAGTAACATTTTATGCCAGGAAAAAAGCGAAATAGAAAATGATAAATATCTATATTGATACAGATGTTATTGTAGCTGCAGAAATGGAAGATGAGCAAAACCACGAGGAATCTAGGAAATTTATGGATTATGTTTTAGAAACTGAAAACCCTGATACAACTTTTATCACTTCAGTTTTTACCTTTTTAGAGTTAGCTGCAGCAATGATTAGACGCACGAATGACGAAGATAAGGCTTACTCCCTAGTTCATAGAGTAGGAAGATCATGGAAAGAATCGATAAAACCCGTACCACCAATGCCATCTAAAAAATTGACTTCCTTCACAAGATTAGTTGATAGGCTTGTTGAGACATCAGTCAAATTTCATACCAAAGCTGGAGACACCATTCACGCCCAAACGGCGGCTTGGCATAAGGTTGATTATTTAATCACGTGGAATACAAAAGATTTTTCACGCATGGAGCAACAACTAGAGAGCCTCACAGTAATGACACCGACTGAGTTATTAGGAGAATTTAAAAAACTTTACCCTGAGAAATAAACATAGGAGGTTTCTATGAGTATTGAAGTAGGGAAATACACATTTGAAGGTCCATACACGTTAACTGGTAAACTTGAAGATCGGTCGGGTGTATATGCAATTCACTGCTACCGAGATAACAAATATATTCTAGTTGACGTGGGCGAATCGGCAACAGTAAAGTCGAGAGTCGAGAGCCACGAAAGAAAAGACTGTTGGAAACGAAATTGCTCTGGGACTTTAACAGTGTCAGTATATTACACACCCCATTTACAGCAAGCGGGGAGGATGCAAGTTGAGCAAGAGATAAGGAAACAATATAACCCTCCCTGTGGTATAACATAAATCGAGTAATAAGGTGCGTTAAGGGGGTGAGGATGACAACAGATTTATTTGACTACCAATCTGACCAACAGAAAGAAAAAGAGGCGCCACTGGCAATACGGATGAGACCGGCCGCCCTACACCAGTTTGTGGGGCAGGAGCACCTGGTGGGGGAAGGGCGGGTATTAAGAAAGGCTATTGAATCCAAGCAGGTGCCTTCGCTCATCCTGTGGGGTCCCCCGGGGTGCGGCAAAACCACCCTGGCTTTTGTCATCGCCAGGGCTACTCAAGCACGCTTCAGCCCCATAAGCGCCGTCAGTGCCAGCGTGGCTGACCTGCGGCGGCTCATTGAGCAGGCAAAGGAGCGCTATAAGCTATACCAGGAGAGAACTATCGTCTTTATCGACGAGATTCACCGCTTCAACAAAGCCCAGCAGGACGCAGTCCTGCCCTATGTTGAGGACGGAACCATTATCCTTATCGGAGCCACCACGGAAAACCCATCGTTTGAGGTGATCTCCCCCCTCCTCTCCCGCTGTCACGTTCTCACCCTCAACCCCCTCGCCGAGGACGAGATACAGGCTATAATCATGCGGGCGGCAAAGGACGAACTCAAGGGGCTGGGTAAACTAAATGTTGAACTTGCTGATGATGCCATGATTCACCTTATCATGATGTCAAACAGGGACGCCCGGGTTGCCCTAAATACCCTGGAGATAGCCGCCCAGACCACCCTGCCTGACGCCGAGGGAAAGCGCCGCATCTCACTATCAACCATTGAGGACGCCATCCAGCACAAGGCACCCCGCTATGACAAGGAAGGAGAACTGCACTACGACCTTATCTCAGCCATGCACAAGTCAATGCGAGGCTCAGACCCGGATGCCTCCCTCTACTGGCTAGGGCGGATGCTGGAGGCGGGGGAAGACCCCCTCTACATTGCCCGCCGCCTGGTCCGCTTCGCCTCGGAGGATGTAGGCATGGCTGACCCCCAGGCACTGGTAGTAGCCATGGCGGCACAGCAAGCCGTCCACTTCATCGGTATGCCCGAGGGCAATCTGGCTCTAGCCGAGGCAGTAGTCTACCTGGCAACAGCGCCCAAAAGCAACTCGCTGTATGAGGCTTATTCCAAGGTTCAGGAGGATGTTGAAAAAAAGCCTGACCAGCCAGTGCCATTGCACCTCCGCAATCCGGTGACCGCCTTAATGAAAAAAATCGGCTACGGCAAGGGCTATAAGTACCCCCACGACTACTCCAAGCACATCGTCCGGCAGCAGCACCTGCCCGATTCGGTTAAAGGCAAACGCTATTACACCCCCAGCGAGCAAGGGTATGAGCAGGAGATCGCCCAGCGACTGCAAGGGTGGTGGCCCCAGAAGAAAAAGGAGAAGCCAAAGAAGCCAGCTAAATCTGAGAAACAAGAGAAACCGAAACCAAAAAGGAAAAGGGAGGCTAAACGGGGCTAGGCAAATTGCCTTGACATATTATCCACCCCCCGCTATACTGAAAAGTCGGCGCGGGGTGGAGCAGTGGAAGCTCGTTGGGCTCATAACCCAAAGGTCGCTGGTTCGAATCCAGCCCCCGCTACCAAAAAAACAAAGGGAAGCAACAACGCTTCCCTTTTTATTTAATACAGGGGGCACCGCTTAAGTGAATACCGGCGAGGGACGTTCCTGGAAAGGATGTGTCCTTAGAATCAATGAGAAAAGGAAGGGGTATTTTGCTCTCAAGTGTTCAACGTAATCCAACCATTCGCTGGCCAGATGGTCATACATTCTCTGGATATCACCGGCAAGATGCTCCAGGTCAGCATCGGGAAGGTTAGCCAGTGACGGTCTGGCTTCAAGCTCTTCGTCAAGGTGGGTAACTGCCCACAGCAAATCGGTGAAACGGTCGTGTTCCAGCAGATTGGGATTTTCCAGCAGGGTCAATAGAAACGCCCGTTTCTGCGCCAGAAAGCTCTTGAGCTTTTCCAGGTCTACCTTGCGGCAATCAAACTCAACATTGAGGTGATAGGCATATTTAGCCGCCCGGCGAAAGTCTTGCTTGGTCCACTCCGGGGTAACATTCATATGCTCGGCGATTTCGGAGCGGTTATCAAAGTATTTGAAGAGGTCATTGAGCAGCTCATTGCCCACTTCACTGAAAAAAGCGCCCACTACCATGTTGAGCTTCTCCAGTTTATCCCGTTTCTCCCGCTGGGCAAGGACACGCTCGATGATAAGCACTACCAGCAGAACCTCGAGGGGCAGAAAGGCAAGGTCACCGACCATATAGATGAAGATATGATGAATATCACGGAAAACGAGGTAGTGAACAAAGTAGACGACACCGGATAGCACCAGAAAGGCAAGAGCCAGATAAATAATAAAGGAGAAACGCCTGAACATTTTAGTTCCCCCTAACCCGGATAGTCGCTAAGCCTAATATAGCATATTTCGGCTTGAGGGGGATAGCTGGCTTGAATCCAGCCCCCGCTACCAAGAAGAGAAAGGGCTAGGCATTAAGCCTAGCCTTAATTAATTCCTAATATGTTAAAATATAATGGTATTCTATAAACAAATGCTTGACATTTTATAAAAAATGTGCTATATATTTTAAATATACGGCGAATATTTAGTATAATGAGGTTTTAATGAGAAGAATCAGTAGTAATGAGACTCCAGAAGAGCGATTTAAGAGAGTTGCTGAAGCAAGAACCAGCGCTGTTCTTGATAAACTCAGGCTATTAGGCAATTGCGCCAATAGACAGATTTACAGCTACTCAGAAGAAGATGTAGCAAAAATCTTCTCGGCAATAAATAAAAGAATGAGAGAAACCAAGTCAAAATTTCACTTCTCAGACAAAGAAAGGTTTAAGCTATAAGAATGGGAGGGGTAAAGTGAACGGGGCAGAAAGTAAGCCGCTTGAAATGCCTAAACCTGTAATAATTCGAGAAAGAATCACACGAAAGATACTCAGAGCATGGATGGCCAACTACCGCAGCGTGGCAGAAGCTCTCCTAGAGTTGGTAGATAATGCGTTTGATGAATTTGATGGTTTCCATGGCGGGGCGTATCTTGATGTTACTATTAAGATGGCGAAGGATAGCATCGTAGTTGAGAACGTGGGCGGAAAAGGCATGGGCCCAAAAGAGCTTAATGATTGGCTCAACTGGGGTGAGTGTCTAAAGACTGATGCGATAGGAGAGTATGGGCTGGGGGGCAAGGCTGCTATGGGCTATCTTGGTAACGCTTGGGCTGTCCATACTAAACGGTGGGATCAACCATGGGTTTGGGAGATTAGAGAAGATAATTGGGATGACGTATCTAGTGGTGAAAAAAGTTATGAAGCCATACCAATAAAGAGGGGCATCCAGTGGGAAGGTCTTGGCTATTGCAAATTTGAGATTAAGAATCTCAAGAAACGGCGCCAAGATATCAACCGTATTAAGACGATTCTATCCAATATTTACCGTAAGTATTTGGAAGAAGGCAAGACAAGCATCACTATTAAGGGTGAACCTATTGCTCCATTGGTACTGCCTACATATGAAGGGTTTAAAATACAACAATTCAAAGAAAAGATGCTCCAAGGATGGTGGATTAATGGTTGGATTGGACGGTTAAAGCGCGATGTAAGAGTACGAGGTGGACCTAGGATAATAGGCGGAATGCGCTTACTAAGAAAGGGGCGTCTTATCTGCGACGGTGAATACTTTGGTCATCCTGACTTCCGGCATAAAGCCTCCCTAGGAACATTAATTGGTGAAGTTGAGTTAACAAAAGTTCCGGTCTTACCTAACAAAACCGGCTTTGACACTGATTCTCCTAAATGGGGTGCAGTACAAGAGGTTATGTATAAAGTGTTAAAACCGCATATAGATGATTTATTAAAACAAAAAGAAGAGGCTGTTAGTCGGGAAGAGAAAAAGAGGGTGTCACAAGTAAGAGAGATGATGATTGAGGCACTCAAACTACTAGATAAATATGGCGATTTATCTGCCAAGTTCGGGGGAGATAGAGGCCGAAAACGGCCAGAAGCAGCGGAGGAACAAGGTACAACGAAAACACAAGAAAAGGAAGAAGCAACACGCAAGAAACAGGAGCCACGCACTCCTCCGCCAGAAGATGCTGTTGGAAAACTTAAAAGACTAAGCAAAATGCCAGACTGGGAGTTGAAAGACTTAGAACCTGATATCAGGAGTGACTGGGGAAATAAAGAGGGACAGCGTTGTCTATTGATAAATAGAAAATACTGTCTATATGAGGAACGGGAAGGTGATCCGCTGTATATAGCAGAGACTGCTGCTCTGCAGCTGGCGAGGCCAGAGGGTGACGATAAATCTTCGCTGGAAGATTATCTTAATGAGGTTAATTCGCTCATGCGCGCTTTCTGTGAGGTGTATAGCTCCTACTAATTCCTAAAAGGTCGCCACCTCTTCCACGGCAACCTTCACCAGGTGCTTGACCTCCATCTTCATGGCGGCAAACTCCGCCGACATGGAATCAAACAGCTCGCCGCTATCCACAATCTCCGCCCTCCCCCAGATTCGACAGCCTTTACGAGTTGCCGGGTCAAAGACCATAGCCGCCACCTGGGGGTTCTCCTTCAGGTTGGCTAAAGTCCGCGGTGAGGCAATATCGGCAAAGACGACATGCTCATCGTCAAGGACCCGAAACGAGCCCTTGACCGAGACATTGGGTTTGCCATCCCTGCTGGCGGTAGCCACCAGCGCCGGGCCAAGCTCCTTAATAATCTGCTTCGCTTCATCAGTCAGCCTCGCCATATCAAAGCCTCCTCTTATTACTAGCTGGATTTTAGTTGAAGCAGGACGAAAAGACAAGGCGTTCGTGGTATAATTGAGCTATGAAAAAAGACTTAATTGATATTCTAGCCTGCCCGCTATGCAAGGGGGAGCTTAAACTAACCGTGGACAAGGAGAGTAAGCAGGAAATAGTTTCTGGCTCCCTGTACTGCCCGAGGTGCCATAAGCGCTACCCCATTGTGGACAGCATCCCCAATCTTCTGCCGCCAGAGACAAGCTAGTCCTTTGACAAATCTCGATGCAAAATATTCAAGACCTCAATAGCTATTTTAGCTTCTTCTGCATCAAAACGTAGTTTACTCCTGAGTTCATTCCCCGGGTGCACCAGATTCCTATATTCGCGTAGCGAGTGGGATAGCTTCTCAACAGCAGTGGAAACCAATTTGAGTTCGACTGCAACACCTATGAGTTGCGACAAGTCCCAGCGCGTGATATCAGGCTCCTTTGGAGCTGACTTAGAAGCTTTGGTGCTAGTCTCATCCGATTTCAGTAGGTCTGTGAGTATAGCCTCGATCGCTCCACCACAAAGGATCATTACGGATTTCCAGCACTGTGCAATGTAGGCTCTTTGTATTTCAGAATAGTCTCTCTCTATAATGGCTCTCAAATCTGAGTTGTTGATGAATGCAAACTGCCGTTCTTCGGTTATTGGAATACTTACAGGTTGTTCTATAGCAACCTGTAGTTTTCCAAGAGCCATAGCTATGTATGTTCGTATAGCAACAAGGTTATAAATTGTTTCACCAGATGCGGTATGTGAATAGTATTTATTCTTATCAAAAGGTGGCATAAGTGACGGAAACTCCTCATTGAGTTGATGGAGCTCATCCTCTAAAGGTAGAATTGATCGACCTCTAACAAGGTTACCCGGGATACTTTCAATTATTCGCTGTTGTCCTAAGAGGGAATGGTAGAACTGTCGTAATCTCCTCAGTTCATCTGAATCCATACGAACCCTCCTTCATTAGCTTAGTCCGGGGTATAGCTTACCCTGGTCTGGGGGGATTCCCAGACCTCAACGGCGGCGATTGACACCCCGGTCAGCTTTGGCTTGAGCTCCTCATAAATGGTAGCCGCCATATTCTCCGAAGACGGATTTAGCTTATCAAAGGGAGGCACCTCATTAAGGCAGGTATGGTCAAAGCGGGATATAATCTCGGCCAGGTGCTGCTTTAGCTCAACGAAATCGTAGGCGATGCCGATGTCATTAAGCTCGGGGGACTTCACCCTAACCACCACCTGAAAGCGATGCCCGTGCATCGCCTCGCACTTGCCCCCATAACCTCTCAAGAAATGGGCGGCGTCAAAATGTTGCTCTACGGATATTTCAAACATACTAATCACCCTCCCACTTAAATACGCCCTGAACCTCCTTTAGCGCCGCCAGCAACTCCCGGGCGGTCTTGCCCTCCACCGGATGCACTAACTCTGGGGCAATCTCAACCAGGGGAACAAGAACAAAGGCTCTCTCGGTGAGTCTGGGGTGGGGAACAACCAGCTCCGGAGTCTTAATAACCTGGTCGCCATAGAAGAGGATATCTATATCTATAAGGCGGGGGGCGCCGGAGCCACCCGTCCTGCCCATCTTGGCTTCGATGCCCTTAGCCAGCGCCAGAAGTGCCGGCGGGGAGAGGGTGGTGCTCGCCTGGCATGCCATATTGAGAAAGCGAGGCTGCTGGGCATTGCCCACCGGCTCGGAATCATAGATAGAGGAGAGCTTTTCCAGGCGTAATCTCTGCGACAAAAAATTGAGTGCTCGCTCCAGATTACCCCACCGCTCCCCCAGATTCGAGCCCAGACCAAGGTATGCCGTTACCGGCTCAATTTCCACCTTGCTCCCTCCTTACAATAGCATCACTCATGCGGCATACCTGCGCCATCTGCCGCACATCATGAACCCGCACCATATCAGCTCCGTTAGCAATGGCAATAGCCACCACGGCCGCCGTACCCTCCACGCGGTCACCAACCGGCAGCTCCAGTACCTTGCCAATGAGGGACTTCCGTGATGGCCCCACCAGAATGGGCCTGCCCAATTCCCTCAGCTCCCCCAGGCGCTGAATTATCTCCAGCTCCTGCTGCCATGTCTTGCCGAAACCGATGCCGGGGTCAATAATAATGTTCTCCCGGGGCACGCCCAGATTCGTTGCCAGCTCTATGCTCGCCTTGAGCGACGAGGTTATCTCAGCCATGACATCTTTATAGTCGGCGCTGTCGCGTTGAAGCTTGGCATCATAACCGCCCTTGTCCCGCTGATTGCTCATTAGAACCAGGGGAACGCCTCGCTCCGCCGCCAGCTCGGCCAGGTGAGGGTCCTGCTTCAAGCCCCACTGGTCGTTTATCATCTTTGCCCCGGCTTCAAGGGCACGCCGGGCTACCTCTGATTTGTAAGAATCAATGCTGATGGGCACGGATATTTCTGAAGCCAGCCTCTCTATAACCGGCACCACCCGCTTTATTTCATCGTCAACCGAAACCGGGGCTGAGCCGGGACGGGTGGACTCCCCACCGACATCGATAATATCCGCCCCCTCGCCAGCCAGACGCCTTGCCTGAGCCAGAGCGGCTTCAATATCATCACCCACCCCGTCCCCGGAGAAGGAATCCGGGGTGACGTTCAGCACTCCCATAACATAGGTTCGCTCCCCCCACCTGAACTCAACTTCACCGCAGCGAGTAGGAGCAAATGGTAACTTACCTTCCATGGCTCAAATTCCACGATATTTTAGCACTCTTTAGGCGGTGTGGCTAGGTGGTGGGGGAGGAGGGGCTAAGCAAAAATATTAGTCATGCTTACGGCAAGAGGTAGATAATACTGGAGAATACTTGTTTGAAGAGCTGAAACAGGTGATGCCCTTGCTCTGGACTTAATGTAAGAGCAATGGCAATGGCTATTACTGTATTGATGGCAATACCTTTCCAATCAAACTTATTGCGTTTGTCCAAAGCACCGGAAAGGTATTTTAATCGGGTATCGATTGACTTTAGCTCTTCTTTATTTGGGCTGAATTCCTTTACAATCAATAATCGAAAATCATCGAGAGAAAGTCTAATTTGGGTCTTCTCTTCGGCTGAGAACGACTCGAAATCCTTTGGCGTTCCTAATTCATCTTTTGTATGGGAACGAGTCTCCTCAAGAATCTGCCAGAGATCAGGAGCGCTAATCTCATCTAGGTAGGCTTTAACAACATTATTAAGCCAATATTTAAAACTAGTAGTTAGATTCTCCCAGGATACGACAAAAGAAGGGCCCTCTTTCGGGAAGTTTAAAAGAAATCGGGAACGGACATACCAAAAATGTTCAAATGAATCCTTATCTGCTCGAACGGCAAAGAGAATTGGTGAATCGCGAAGAGCTATAGTAAAGTACGGATCATCGGCAACCGCTTTATCCTTAGCAATGAAAAGGTTCGGGTCAAGACCGGATTCTTGGATAATTGCTAATAAATTGTTCTTATCTTTCTTAAGGAGCAAGGTTTGATTACTCATTTGCTACCTAAACATATAGATAATTCTTTTATTATTATACCATATTATGACAAGTTGGGGTGGGGGAAGAGTGTTTTAGAGTCGAAGCCCCTAAGGGCGGGAGGGTGGGAAGAAAAACGTAAATTAAAGGGGGGAGGGGGTGATAAATACCCACCGGTTAGACTTGCCTCTATAATAGCCAATATGATATTATTAACGATACACATCTATACCTAGTTTAAAGGTAAAGCCCATATGTCAATGCGTAATAAACTGGCTAAATTAGCCCAGATGGAAAAGCAGGCACGGGCAGGGGGCGGGGAAAAACGCACCGAGAAGCAACACGCCAAGGGTAAGCTAACCGCCAGGGAGAGGATTGCCCTCCTCCTCGACAAGGGTAGCTTCGAAGAGATAGACCCCTTTATTACTCATCGCACCACCGACTTCGGACTGGCTGAGCAGCAATACCTTGGTGATGCCGTAGTTGCCGGCTCAGGCAAGATTGACGGCAGAATCGTCTTTGTCTACGCCCAGGACTTCACCGTCCTCGGCGGGACAATATCCGAGGTATCAGCGCAAAAGGCGTGCAAGGTTATGGACTTAGCCGTGAAAAAGGGAGCGCCCATAATCGCCGTGTGGGACTCGGGCGGAGCCCGCATTCAGGAAGGGGTGGCCAGCCTCGGTGGTGTGGGCGACATACTTTTGCGCAATACGCTATGTTCCGGAATTATACCCCAGATATCAGTAGTGGTGGGACCCTCCGCCGGCGGGGCGGTCTACTCGCCGGCAATCACCGATTTCGTCTTCATGGTCAAGGGCATAAGCCAGATGTATATCACCGGCCCCGATGTCATCAAGGCGGTTATCAGCGTCGACATAACCCATGAAGAGCTGGGGGGAACCAAGACCCACGCCGAGAAGAGCGGGGTGGCTCACTTCGTTGCCGAGAACGAAAAGGAATGCCTCAAGATGGTGCGCCAGCTGCTCGGCTTTTTGCCCCAGAGCTTCAGGAATGACCCTCCCCGCCTGAAGCCAACTGATGACCCCAACCGCACTGACGAAAAGCTGCTTAAAATCATACCTGAAGACACTAACAAGTCCTACGATATGAAGCAGATAATAACCAGCGTGCTCGATAATGGCGACTTTATGGAGGTGCAACGCCACTTCGCCCCCAACATTATTATCGGTTTCGGGCGGCTGGACGGCAAAGCGGTGGGAATTGTCGCCCAGCAGCCAGCCTATATGGCGGGAATCATTGATATCAACGCCTCGGTTAAGGGGGCTAGATTTGTCCGCTTCTGCGATGCCTTCAACATCCCCCTGGTCAGCTTCGTTGATGTCCCCGGCTTTATGCCCGGACCCAAGCAGGAGGAGGGCGGTATCATCAGGCACGGCGCCAAGTTTATCTATGCCTATGCTGAGGCAACTGTGCCCAAGATTACCGTTATCACCCGCAAGGCTTACGGCGGGGCTTACATCGTGATGAGCAGTAAGCACCTGCGCGGCGATATCAACCTTGCCTGGCCCACCGCCGAGATTGCCGTCATGGGAGCGGAGGGGGCGGTGAATATCATCTACCGGGATGCCATCGCTAAGGCAAAGAACAAGGACAAGAAAAAGCAGGAGCTGATCAGGGAATATAAAGAGAGGTTTGACAACCCTTATATCGCAGCCGCCAGGGGCTATATTGATAATGTCATCGACCCCAGGCTCACCCGCCCCAAGCTGATAAGGGCGCTGGAGATGCTGGAAAACCCCAGCATTGCCCACCACCAGAAAAAACACGGGAATATTCCACTATAAGGCGGTAAGGGGAAATGGTGGACAAAAGGAAGTTAATCGCCGCTATTATTGCCGCCGTCACCGCCTATATCCAGATGGAGACGCCCCCTCAAGCAGCTCCCAAAGAAGGGAGCAAATAATGACAAGCAGAAAGAGGGCAAAGATGGAGACTAAAGAGAACCGATTGAAAATCACCGATGTTACCTTCCGCGACGGGCACCAGTCCTCGCTGGCGACGCGAATGCGCACCGAGGATATGGAAGCCATCGCCGGGGAGATGAATAAAGCCGGCTTCTATTCCATGGAGGTCTGGGGAGGAGCCACCTTTGATGTCGCCACCAGATTCCTTAACGAAGACCCCTGGGAGAGACCCCGCATCCTGAAACGGCTCATGCCCGATACCCCCCTCCAGATGCTGCTCCGGGGGCAGAACCTGGTGGGCTACCGCAACTACGCCGACGACGTGGTCACCGCCTTTGTCCACCAAGCGGCTGAGGTTGGCATTGACATCTTCCGGGTGTTTGACGCCGTTAACGACGAGCGCAACTTTGAGACCAGCCTCAAGGCAATCAAGGAATGCGGCAAGCACGCCCAGCTTACCCTGTGCTACTCCCTCACCCAGCCCAAGATGGGGGGACCGGTATATAACGTTGAATATTATGTCAAAAAGGCGCTTATTCTTGAGAAGATGGGGGCGGACAGCCTGTGCATCAAGGACATGGCCGGGCTTATCGCCCCCGACGATGCCTACGAGCTGATTAAGGCGCTGAAGAAGGTATTAAAGATTCCGGTACAGCTCCACACCCACCATACCAGCGGCATGGGGCTGATGAGCTGCCTCAAGGCGATTGAGGCCGGGGTGGACATTGTTGATACCGCCCTCGCCCCCTTCGCCCTGCGCTCCTCCCTACCCCCGGTTGAGCCCATTGTTGTCGCCCTTCAGGGAACAGCCAGGGACACCGGGCTTGATTTGGTTCATCTATTCAAGATGGGGCAGTATATTGAATCGGTAGCCCCCAAGTATCGGGACTTTTTGGACACCACCAGAATGTCGGTCATTGACACCGCAGTGCTGATGCACCAGGTTCCCGGCGGCATGACCACCAATTTGGTAGCCCAGCTGCGGGAGGCTAACGCCCTGGATAAAATTGAAGAGGTCTATGCCGAACTACCCCGGGTAAGAAAGGAGCTCGGCTACCCGCCCCTGGTCACCCCCACCAGCCAGATTGTGGGCATTCAAGCCGTGCAGAATGTCCTCTTCGGCAGATACAAGATGATATCAGGCCAGGTAAAGGACTACTGCTACGGCTTATACGGCAAGCCGCCGGCCCCGGTTGACCCCGAGGTCAGGAAGATAGTGCTCAAGGGCTACGAACGGGGGGAGACGCCCATCACCCACCGCGCCGCCGATGCCCTAGAGCCTGAGCTGGAAAAGGCTAAGGAAGCGACCAAGGGTCTGGCTAAGGATATCGGTGACGTGCTCATCTACGCCCTCTACCCCACCACCGGCATGCGCTTCCTGAAGTGGAAGTACGGCAAGGAAAGCCCGCCACCGGAGGTAAAGCCGAAGACCCTGAACGATGTCAAGCGCGAAGACGAGCTCCTGGCTAAGTTAAAAGGCGGTAAGCTGGCAGAGAAAGCCGAGAAGCAAGCCCCAGCCACCCCAGCTAAAGGAACGGGCGCCAGAACGTTTAAGGTCTCCGTAGCTAACGAGGTCTATACCGTCGGCGTGGAGGCAGTTGAGGGGGTAGCGCCACCAACGGCGGCACCAACACCAACGCCACCGCCAGTAGCACCAGCGCCGGCTAAAGCGGCGCCCCCACCGGTAAAGGCAGCCAAAGGCAAAGAGACCACCATTATCGCCCCCATGCCGGGGATAATAATACGCTATGAGGTAAAGGTAGGCGATAAGGTCAAGGCTGACGATGTCATCGTTATCCTGGAAGCGATGAAGATGGCTAACGCCATAACCACCCCGGTTGAGGGGCGGGTTAAGGCGATAAACTTCGCCAGCGGCGATAAGGTAGCCAGAGACGTCGTCCTGGCTATAATCGGCTAGCAGGGCTTAAGTGAGTAAGACATTAGCCGAGAAGTTATTAAACCAAGAATCAGGGAACATTGTTATTGCCCGGGTAGACCTAGTCTTCGCCCAGGATACCACCGGACCGCTGACGGTAAGGCAATTCCAAGCCTGCGGCTTCAAACGCTTGGCTAACCCCAAAAAGACGGCTTTGTTCCTCGACCATGCCGCCCCCAGCCCCAACCAGGAGATATCAAACGACCACCGGCTATTGCGCCAGTTCGCCCAAGAAAGCGGCTGCCTTATCTATGATGTCGGCAGCGGCGTCTGCCACCAGGTTGTGGCTGAGTCCCTGGCTAAGCCCGGTGATGTAATCGTCGGGGCTGACTCTCATACCGTAACCGCCGGCGCTCTGGGTGCCTTTGCCACGGGAATGGGCTCCTCGGACGTGGCTGTTGCTCTGGCTCTGGGTAAGACCTGGCTGCGGGTGCCGGAGAGCATTCGGGTAGCGGTTGAGGGGGAATTTCCTGCCGGGGTTATGGGTAAAGACCTAATTCTTCACCTCATCGGCAAAATCGGCGCCGACGGCGCTACCTATAAGGCGCTTGAGTTCGGCGGCGACGGGCTGGAAAATATCACCATGTCCCAGCGACTTACCATAGCTAATATGTCGGTGGAGAGCGGAGCTAAGGTGGGGCTCTTTCCGGCGGATAAAATCACCAGGGACTACCTGAGCGCGCAGGGGAGGGCCAAAGACTATAAACCCCTGTCTGCCGACGAGGACGCAAGTTATGAGAAGACAATCAACATTGATTTAGCCTCTCTTGAGCCGACGGTAGCCAAGCCCCACAGCGTAGATAATGTCGCCCCGGCCAGAGAGCTCAAGGGGACTAAAATCCAGCAGGTATTCATCGGCACCTGCACCAACGGGCGTCTTGAGGATATAGCCATAGCGGCTAATATATTGAAAGGCAAAAAACACCACCCCCAGACCAGGCTTATAGTTGCCCCGGCATCGCCGAGTGTTCTGCTGGAGGCAATGAGGGAGGGATATATCCAGACCTTGATTACAGCCGGGGCGAGCATACTGCCCCCGGGGTGCGGGGCCTGCCTTGGCCTGCATCAGGGGGTGCTGGCGAGCGGGGAAGCGTGCCTGTCCACAGCCAACCGAAACTTCAGGGGGCGGATGGGCAGCCCCGAAGCCTTCGTCTATCTTGGCAGCCCGGCGACGGCGGCGGCTACCGCCATAACCGGTGAAATCACCGACCCGCGGGAGATGATGTAAATGCTTAAAGGAAAAGCCCTGAAACTGGGCGATAGCATCACCACCGACCACATCATACCCGGGCGCTACGCCCACCTCAGGAGCAACCTGCCCGAGCTGGCAAAGCACGTTCTGGAAGACGCCGACCCTAAATTTACCTCCAGGGTAAAAAAGGGAGACTTTATCGTTGCCGGCAGCAATTTCGGGCTTGGCTCCAGCCGGGAGCATGCGCCACTGGTGATAAAGATGGCGGGGGTAAGGGCGATACTGGCTAAATCGGTCGCCAGGATATTCTTCAGAAACGCTATCAATCTAGGGCTTCCCGTGTTAATATGTAATACCGATAATATTGACGATGGTGATAAGCTGGAGATAGACCTTAAAGCAGGCACAATCAAGGATACAACCAACGGCAACCAGCTTAATTTCAGTCAAATCCCCGATATAATGCTGGCTATTCTTGATAAAGGGGGGCTTATCCCCTACATCCAGAAGTACGGCGATTTTAGGTTATAATATTTAAGAGGGAGTATTTCTTCCCACCCTGACCCACCCTATAGAGGTTAGACCTCTCTAACTCACTTTTATGGGGGAGGGGAGAATAAGTAAGAGAGGAAGGCTGTGAGTTGGTTTAAAAACCTTAAAAAGTGGCAAAAAGGAGGTCTTATCGGCTGTGCAGTAGGTCTCCTTTTGGCCGCCATAATAATTCTAAGCCCATATGGAAATCCAGTGGGGGAATGGATAGATAATTTTCATGTTGCCATTTTTTTTCTAGCCTTTCTTCTATCTGGAATATTTCAATCATTTGAAACGGGGTCAGGATATGTAGCAGAATATATAGGGTTAGCGGCTACTGTAATTTTTTATGGAGGATTAGGGGCTCTTTTTGGAAGAGTTCAGCAGATGGCTACCCCTATTTGGAAGTGGCTACTAACCGCTTTACTGGTTCTTCTTTTGCTGTTCTTTTACGCATCATATTTTATTTAACATTATTGGAGCTAGGGAATGGAGTGTCGGAGAGGGGCGGAGCCTATGAGGGCGGGCTGGGTGGGAAGAAAAACAAAAGTTAAAAATGGGGGTGGGGTTAAAAGAAGATGACGACCTATACTATTACCCTTATCCCCGGCGATGGCATCGGGCCTGAGGTCACTGAAGCGGCGAAACATGTTCTGGAAGCAACCGGGATTGCCTTCAACTGGGAGATAGCCTACGCCGGCGCCGAAGCACAGGAGAAGTCCGGCGCTGTCCTCCCTGATGCCACCCTGAAATCAATCAGGAAAAATAAGGTCGCCTTCAAGGGGCCGGTTACCACCCCGGTGGGTGCCGGTTTTAGAAGCGTTAACGTCGCCCTGCGCAAGGAACTTGACCTCTACGCCTGCCTCCGCCCCTGCAAGACCTACCCCGGTGTCCCCTCCCCGTTTAAAGACATAGATATCGTCATAGTAAGGGAGAACACCGAAGACCTCTACAGCGGCATTGAGTTTGAGCAGGGAGCGAACGATACAGCAAGGCTGCTAAAGCTACTCTCGGAGACGGAAAGGGCGGTCAGGGTGGACTCCGGCATCAGCCTGAAGGTGATTTCGGAGACCGCCAGCCGCCGCATTGTTAAGTTTGCCTTTGACTATGCCCGCGCCCATCAGAGAAAAAAGGTAACCGCCGGGCACAAAGCCAACATCATGAAGTTCTCCGACGGGCTGTTTCTGGCAAGTGCCAGAGAGGTGGCTAAAGATTACCCCGATATTGAATTTGAGGACAGAATCGTGGACAACCTGTGTATGCAGCTGGTGCGGAGGCCGCAGCAATTTGACATCCTGGTACTGCCCAATCTCTACGGCGACATTGTCTCCGAACTATGCGCCGGGCTGGTGGGCGGGCTGGGGGTAACCCCGGGGGCTAACCTCGGTGATAGCATCGCCGTCTTCGAGCCAACCCACGGCAGCGCCCCTAAATATAAGGGGCAGAATAAGGTCAACCCCATGGCGATGATACTCTCCGGGGTGATGATGCTGCGCCACCTCGGCGAAACAAAGGCGGCGGAAGGGCTGGAGAAAGCCTTCGCTGAGGTTATCGCTGAAGGCAAAGACGTTACCTACAATATGAAGCCCGATATGCCCCATGCCAGGGTCGTCGGCACCTCAGAGGTAGCCGAGGCTGTAATTAAAAAACTGAGGAGCTAAAAATAGCGACCAAAATTACCATTATCGGCGCCGGAAATGTCGGTGCCTCCTGCGCCCAACGACTCGCCGAGAAGGGCTACGCCGATGTCGTCCTGGTGGACATTGTCCCCGGTCTAGCCCAGGGTAAGGCGCTGGATATCTCCCAATCGGCGCCCGTGGTCAACTTTGACAGCGGCGTCAGCGGGGCTAAGAGCTATGAGGAGACCGCTGGTTCGGAGGTGGTAATCATCACCGCCGGCTTCAGCCGCAAACCGGGCATGACCCGCGATGAGCTATGTCTGACCAATATGAGGGTTATCAATGATACTATCCATAATGTGGTGAGCCACTCCCCCGATTGTACTATCATTATGGTGACCAACCCGGTAGATGCCATGACCTACCTGGCGATTAAGGCCAGCAAGCTTCCCCGCAACAGGGTCGTCGGCTTATCCGGCGTCCTCGACGGCGCCCGCCTCAGCAGCTTCATTGCCGATGAACTCAAGGTACCGCCGGCAAGCGTCTCTGCCTGCATCCTGGGGGAACACGGCAAGAATATGGTGGTTATCCCCAGGCTGACCACGGTCAAGGACAAACCGCTCACCGAGCTTCTATCCAAGGAGACCATTGATAAGCTGGTGGCGCGGACGATAATGGGTGGGGACGAGATTGTAGCTCTGCTTAAGACCGGCAGTGCCTTCTATGCCCCCTCCGCCGCCGCTGCCCGCATGGCGGAGGCGATAATCCTGGATAAAAAGGAAACCCTCCTCTGCGCCGCCCACCTTGATGGGGAATACGGGATTAAGGACACAGTCATCAGCGTCCCGGTAAAGCTGGGTAAAAAGGGCATTGAAGAGATAATAGAGCTTGAGCTGACCACAGAAGAAAAACAAGCCCTGAACAAGTCAGCCGAGGCGGTGCGAGAGCTAATAAAGACCATGAAGTTGGGGTGATGAAAGAAATCAAGACCAGCGACATCACTCAAACCGTAGCCCGGCTCTGCCAGGAGGCTAACTTCGTGCTGGGGGAGGACGTTTTAGCTGCCCTCAAGAAAGCCGAGCAGACCGAGCAGTCACCACTGGGAAAAGAGGTTTTAAGCCGGCTCATAGAAAACGCCAAGATTGCCCAGGAGGAGCACCTGCCCCTGTGTCAGGACTGCGGGGTGGCGGTGGTCTTTTTAGAAATAGGCCAGGATGTCCATATTACCGGCGATTTATATGCCGCCGTAGAAGAAGGGGTGCGGCGGTGCTATGCTGAGGGCTACCTTAGAAAGTCCGTAGTCAATAAGCCTTTCTCCGCCAGAACCAACACCAAGGATAATACCCCTCCCGTCGTTCATACGGAAATCGTTCCCGGCGAGCGGCTGAAGATTACGGTTATGCCCAAGGGGGCTGGCGCCGAGAACATGAGCCGACTGACAATGCTCAAGCCTAGCGATGGCAAGCAAGGCATTATTGACCTGGTAGTAAAAACCGTTGATGAAGCCGGGGGCAGTCCCTGCCCTCCGCTAATTATTGGTCTTGGCGTTGGCGGCACCGTGGAAAAGACAATGCTCCTGGCAAAGAAGGCGCTGCTGAGGAAGGTAGCCGAGCCCAACCTAGACCCCGAGGTTGCTGAGCTGGAGAGGGAGATTTTGACCAAGGTAAATGCTCTGGGCATCGGACCGCTGGGCTTTGGCGGCACAACCACCGCCCTGGCGGTACACGCCGAGGTCATGCCCGCCCATATCGCCAGCCTGCCGGTAGCGGTTAACCTCCAGTGCCACAGCGCCCGCCACAAGGAGGCAGTACTATAAAGGAAAGCTAAATAGGGGCTTCGCCCTTTTATCTATTCCCACCCGCCGCCCTTAGAGGTGTATGAGAGGGACGAAGCCCAAGTGGGCGGGGCATAGAGAGTTTTAGAGGCGAAGCCTATTAGGGCGGGCTGGGTGGGAAGAAAAACACAGGTTAAAAAGGGGGTGGGGTAGATAAATATCACATCACCGATTGACGCCGAAACCATAGAAAAACTAACCGCAGGAACTAAGGTACTGATTTCCGGCATCATCTACACAGCAAGGGATGCCGCCCACCAGAGGCTCGTCCAAGCCCTGGACAGAGGAGAAAGGCTACCCTTCGACCTCAAGGGGCAGACGCTATACTACATGGGGCCCTCCCCAGCCCCACCGGGGCGGGTGATTGGCTCAGCAGGTCCCACCACCAGCCGCCGCCTGGACGCTTATACCCCCCGCCTTATCGCCGCCGGCGTTAGAGCCATGATTGGCAAGGGGAGCCGCCCATCAGAAGTAAAAGAGGCAATCAAAAAGCACAAGGCTGTTTATTTTGTCACCATTGGCGGCGCCGGTGCTTTACTATCCAAGTCAATTAAGCAGGCAGAGGTCATCGCCTACGAGGACCTCGGCGCTGAGGCTATCTTGCAACTTAATGTCGAGGGCTTCCCGGCTATCGTCGCCAACGATATCTACGGGGGAGACCTCTTTGAGCAGGAAAAGGCTAAATATAAGAAGGGCAAAACCCCTCTCCCCTAAGCATTGTTATATCTTTTCCCACCCGCCGCCCTTAGAAGCGTCTGAGAGGGACGAAGCTCCCCCTACGGGGCGGGGTATAGAGAGTTTTAGAGGCGAAGCCCTTAGTGGGCGGGCTGGGTGGGAAGATAAACACAAGTTAAATAGAGGGGTGGGGCTGGGTGGGAAGATAAACACAAGTTAAATAGAGGGGTGGGGCTGGGAAGCAAGACAACAGGGGGGAGAAAAATGGACTGTATTTTCTGCCAGATTGCATCAGGCAAAATCCCCAGCGACATCATCTATCAGGATGAAGAGGTAATCGCCTTCCGCGATATTAAACCGCAGGCGCCGGTGCACCTCATTATCATCCCCAGAAAGCATATCCCCTCCCTAGACCAGCTAAAAGAAGACGAATTGCCCCTCATCGCTCATATGATAGAGGTTGCCAACCAGCTGGCAAAGGGGGAAGGCATCGCTGACAAGGGCTATCGGCTGGCGATAAACAGCGGGGAGGAGGGCGGACAGCTGGTGCCCCACCTCCACCTCCACCTCCTCGGCGGGCGAAGGCTCTCAGGCACCCTTGGCTGATTTCCGGTGCTCAAAAAAGGCAAGCAGGGCGGCGATGCTCTTGGCATCACAGATGGCGCCCGAGCTAATAAGACCGAGGACCTCACCAAGCCGTACCCGGACTAACTTGATATTCTCACTATCCTCAGCCTGAAGCGGGCTATGGGTAAGGTCGGTGGCTAGAAAAAAGTGGAGGTATTCGGTGCAGTAACCGGGGGAGGAATAAAAACCACCCAACCGCTCCACCTTTTGGGGGAGGAAGCCCGTCTCCTCACGCATCTCCCGGCGGACGCAGTCCTCGATGTCCTCGCCAGGTTCAATGCCGCCGGCGGGAATCTCCAGCAGCTCCTTCTCCACCGGCTTGCGAAATTGGCTGACCAGCAGCAAATTATCCTCATCGTCAAGGGCGATAATAGCCACGCAATCGCTATGCTCCACAATCTCCCGCGTCGTCTCCCTGCCGTTGGGCATTTTTACGGTATCAACCCGCAGCCTTACTGCTCGCCCATCATAGATTAGGTCGCTGGTTATTGTCTTTTCTTCAGCCAATTCAGCCCCCTTCATTTCGGCTCGACGGCTTCAAATTACGGACAACGGCTATCTCACCACAGTCAGGGAACTTGGGACAGCGGTAGCACTCAGTCCAGACCTTTCTTGGCAGCTCCATCTTATCAGCCTGGGAAAAGCCAAGCTGCTCAAAAAAGGCTGGCTTGTAAGTCAGGCAGAAGATGGTGGTAATACCAAGCTCCTCAGCCTCCTTAAGGCAAGCCTTAACTAACTTGGCGCCAACGCCCTGCTCCTGGCTACCCTCGACTACCGCCAGCGACCTTATCTCTGCCAGGTCAGACCAGAAAACGTGCAGTGATACGCAGCCGAGCACCTCCTCCCCCTGCCTGATGACAAAACAGTCCCTGATGTTCTCATACAGCTCACTGAGAGAGCGGGGCAGCATCTCGTCCTTTTCGGCAAAGTAGTTAATCAACTGGTGCATCTGGGGGACATCGCTGATTTTGGCTTCTTCTACCTTCAATCTACTGCTTTCCTTTCAGCTTCCGCTCCAGAGAAGTGTAGAAACTGGCTTCAGGATGAATTCTCAAGAACCGAGCTATTTTAGAGCTATGCTTTACCGTTATAACGGCGCCGCTAGTTAGGGGCATGTTTATATGACCATCAATACCCAGCGTTGCCTGGTGAGTAGTAGCCAGGCTTAGTCTGACCACCGCTGTCGCCGGTAATAGCAGGGGGTAAGCCGGACTGAGGTGAGGCATTACCGGTAATAGCAAAAAATCCTCAGAGTGGGGGTGGAGGATGGGACCGCCGGCGGCCAGTGAATAACCGGTGCTTCCAGTGGCACTAGCCACGATAACGCCGTCGCCCTTATAGGTGGTCAGCACACCGCCGTCAATACTGGCTTCCACATAGACGACGCGGGCTACCGCCCCCCTCGCCACCACCACATCGTTCAGGGCATAAAAGGTGGAGGGTGATTCAGACCCACCAGGTTGAAGCTCAGCCTCAAGCATCGCTCGCTCATCAACCCAGCCCCCTCCCTCAAGCAGGGCGGGGAGCTTATCCTTGGCTTCATCGGCGCTGAGTTCGGTCATGAAGCCCAGCCTGCCCAGATTTACCCCGGTGACAGGTATCTGGGCGGGAAGTGCCAGCTGAGTGGCACGAAGGATAGTGCCATCGCCGCCGATAGTGAGGATTAGCTCGGTGCCATTTACCAGACTCCTGGCTTGCTCCCCCTCCCATGCCGAGCATAGCCAGACCGATACACCCTTGGCCGCTAGAAAAGCCTCCAGTTCCTTAGCCAGGGTAGAGGCAGCCTGAATCTTAGGGTGATAAAGAATACCAATCTTTTTTATAGTCATTACCGTTTCCGCCGACGAGGGGGAGATTTCTTGAAGCCAAGGACAACACTACCCACACCCCCGACCAAAAAAGCGATTGGGCATACAAAAACAGCCATAATAAAAGTGACCGGCTCTTCTACGCCGACCCAGCTACCCATCACATTGTGCATAATTATGCTGACAACCATCGCTGCGGCGGAAGCCCCACTTAAGAGTAAGAACACCCTGGGCATCCCCCCTACCTTTTTCTTCACCGTTAAAACTATGAGTGCCACCCCCAATAAAAGAAGAAGAACACAAGGGACGATAAAAGAGAGAACCCTCACCAGAAAAAGGAGATTCAGCGGTACACTTATTGGAACGAAGATAAAAATAAACACTAAAAGGAAAACGGCAACCAATGCCAGAAATATTGACCAGAGCAATTTCCCCTTCACTCTTAGCCTCCGGCTCTTATGCTCGCTTTCTTTTAGCCCGTGCCTTAGGGCGAGACTTCTTCGCCGGCAAAGACTCCATGACGCCGATGACGATACTACCCACCATCCCGACTAAAAAAGCGAGCGGGCAGACTAAAATCGCCATGATAAAGAAGACAGGCTCGTCTCCCCCGCTCCAGAAGTCAGCGCCAAGGAAGTAAATAAACAAGCCGTAAACCACATTGTGCAGCACAGCAAAAACAGGCAGTCCTACGGCGGAAGCCCCGGTTAAGAGCAAGAACGCCTTGAGCATTTTCTTCAGCTTTGCCCTTGCCGCCAGGACAAGCAACGTCACGCCCAGCCCAAAGAGGACAGCTAGCCCGGCAAAGAGAGCATAACCACCCGGCATGTCCGTGAACATCATGCCCATCTCTATGACAAAAACCCCGACCAACGCCCAGAATATTGACCAGATTAATTTTCCTTTCATTTTAGCCTCCGTAGGTAAATAGCAGGACTAGACCAACACCAAGAGCAACGATGCCAACACCCAACAAGATGTAAAGGATGCGAAGTTTCCTATTCATTTCTTGCCCCCCCTTCCACGCCTATCCTGCGTGGTCTTACTGAGTTTTTTAATCGCCTTGCCTGATTTAAACCTGTTCAGGTTGACAAAGCCCCTGGTTCGGTTCACCAATTACCTCTTCTTTTTCTTTTTGCTGAAGGCAAAGATATAGATTATGGGCAGTATGCCCACGGTATTGAATATGAAGAGACATATAAACCAGACAAGGTGAGCATTTCTGCCCGCCCGCCACAGAGCAACCCCCCTCCACGCCAAATCCCATGCTGTTAATACCAGTAATAGAGGTATTAGCCACGGTACACTGGCAATACATGCATCTAACGGCATTTCTACCCCCTTTTAATGACTTATCATACCATATTAAGGAGGATTGGTCTAACAGGGTATCTTTTCCCGCCCGCCGCCCTTCTTATAATATAACGAGACTCACGCCATTTGGTTAGGTTGGAGTTTATCTTTTCCCACCCACCGCCCTTAGAGGTATATAAGAGAAGCAAAACCAAAGTGGGTGGGTGGGAAGAAAGACGTAAGTTAAAAATGGGTGGGGTGGATAAAGAATCCCAAGCTAAAAACCGAACATCCTAGCTGCCATTTCAGCTAGCCTCATCCCGTAGGCGGGGATAATGCCCAGCAGCAGCACACCGAAGCAGGAGATAGCTAGAGCCAGCCTCAGCGCCCAGGAAGAGGGCACCTTTGCCTTTGAGGCGGGCTCGCCCAGCCACATTACCTTGACCACCCTCAGATAGTAGTAGGCGGATATCACGCTGTTGATGACGGCAATGACCACCAGCCAGAGCAGTCCCTGCTGCACCGCCCCGCTGAAGATATAGAACTTAGCCATAAACCCAGCCGCCGGCGGCATGCCAATCAGTGAGATAAGGCAAAGGGTCAGGGCTAAAGCCAAAAGCGGCGCTCGCCTGCCCATCCCCGAATAGTCGCTAATCAGGTCGCTATCAAGCTTGCCCGAGATGGCGATAATGGCAATAAAGGCACCGAGGTTGGTCAGGGCGTAGCTGGCGAGGAAGAAAAGAAGCCCGCTCCTGCCCACAACGTCCGCCAGTGGAGACAATCCCACCGTGGCTAACCCCACCATGAGGTAGCCCGCCTGAGCTATACTTGAATAACCCAGCATTCGCTTGATGTTGGTCTGGGGGAGGGCGATTACATTGCCCAGGGTCATGCCGATAGCCGCCAGCACGGCGAAGATTAACCCCCAGTCCAGGCTCAGCCACGAGGGAAGCCCGAAGGCGGAGTAAAAGACCCTCAGGATAACGGCAAAGCCGGCCGCCTTACTGGCTACAGATAGATAGGCGGTTATCGGTGTTGGCGCCCCTTCATAGACATCGGGTACCCACATGTGGAAGGGCACGGCGGCAATCTTAAAGCCGAAGCCGGCTATCATTAATACTATGCCCAAGATAAGCCCGGGGCTGGCTAAGACGCCGGATAACGAAAGCGACTGGATAGCCTGAGCAATCTCCCCCAGCTGGGTCTTGCCGGTAAAGCCGAAGACCAGCGCCATGCCGAAGAGCAGCACCGCCGAGGCTACCGCCCCCAGCAGCAGATACTTTAACGAGGCTTCGGTTGACTTGGGGTCTTTGAGAAAGCCGGCCAGGGCATATAAGGAGATGCTGGCCAGCTCCAGGGCGATATAGATGGAGATTAGCTCGGCGGTAGCCGCCATCAGCATCATGCCTAAAGCCGATAACAGCACCAGGGCATAGTATTCGCCCTGAAAGCGAGCCATCTTGGAGACATAGTCCGTCGAGGCCAGAATAATCAGGGCGGCGATGACCAGAAATAGCAACTTAAAGAAGAGGGCAAAGTTATCCACCGCCAGCGTGTTGAAGAAGATGAGGGTCGACGGGAGACCGCCTCCCCACATGGCTACAGTGAAGCCGGCGGCAACGACGATACCAGCTATGCTCACCGCCGCCAGCCACCCCTTCTGCTTGATGAACAGGTCAAGCAGGATGACCAGTATGGCAGTAGCCGCCAGGGTCAGCTCCGGTATAACTAGCCCAAGATTCAACATAGTTTAACCACCTAATAACCTCACTATGGGCATAACGCCCATTTTAATAATATCGGTCAGGATTGCCGGATAGATGCCGACCAGCATAATCACGGCCACAAAGATAAACATATATACCCGCTCCAGAATATCGGCGTCACGAGCCTTCTTGAACTGCTCCAGCACCTGACCATAGAAAACGCGCTGGAGCATCCACAGGATATAGCCGGCGGTAATAACGATGCCAAGGACGCCAAGGATGGTATAAATCTGAATCCCGGCAACGGTGGTGCTGGTAAAGCTGCCGACAAATACCAGGAACTCGGCGGCAAAGCCGCTGGTGGTGGGCAGCCCCAGCGCACCTAAACCAGCTACCGAGAAGACAACGGCGATAATCGGCATCTGCCTCGCCAGACCACCCAGCTTTCGTAGGTCCCTCTCCCCAGCGTTGTGCATCACCAGACCGGCCATGGCAAACAAAAGCCCGGTGATAATGCCGTGGCTGAACATCTGCAAAGAAGCCCCCACCATACTCACCTGCCCCAGGGCAAAGATGCCCAGAAGCACGTAGCCCATGTGGCTGATGCTGCTGTATGCAATCAGCCGCTTTAAATCGGTCTGCCTCAAGGTTACCGCCGCCCCGTAGAGGACATTGACCACCGCCAGTATTACCAGAATAAAGGCATACTCGCGGGCAACGGCGGGGAAGATGCCAACGCATATCCGGAGCATGCCGTAGCCGCCCATCTTAAGCAGCGCCCCCGCCAGCACCACGCTCACCGCTGTCGGGGCATCGGTGTGGGCATCGGGCAGCCAGGTATGCAGCGGAAAAACGGGCAATTTCACGGCAAAGCCGATAAGCAAGAAGAGGAAGATAGCGGCGGCGGGCATAACCGACTGAACCATGGCCAGTCCACCCTGGGCTATCTCCACCATGTTGAGACTGCCGGTGGTAAAATAAAGGCTGAGAATGCCGGCAAGCATCATAGCGCTGCCGAAGAGGGTATATACCACGTACTTTATCGCCGAGTATTCTTTTCTTCCCGTCCCCCAGATGGAGATTAAGAAATACATGGGGATGACCTCTATCTCCCAGAAGAGGAAGAACAAAAGCAGGTCAAGGGAGCAAAATACCCCCAGAATACTCGTCTCCAGAAGCAGGAGCCAGGCGAAGTACTCCCTCGATCTGAGGTTAATCTTCCAAGAGATAAGCACCACCAGGAAGCCGAGGAGAGCCATCAGTATCACCAGGGGCAGGCTCAAGCCATCCACGCCCAGGTGATAGTGGGCGTTGATAGCTGGAATCCAGGAAAGCTTTTCCTCAAACTGGATTACCTCAGCCGCCCGGTCAAAGATGGTAAAGAGATAAATAGATAGAGCCAGCGAAACAAAGGTAAAGACGGCGGCAATCCACTTAATCACCCGCCCCGACAAACCGGGGAGAAAGGCAATTAATATTGCCCCCACCGCCGGCAGGAAGATTATCCAGCTCAGATAATTAAAGTCCAACCCTCGCTCCTATAGACATTCTTTCTACCTCACTCCCCCCATTCCCGTTTTTAGGTTTTCTTCTTCCCACCCAACCCGCCCATTAAGGGCTTCGCCCCTCTCAGACTCTCTTTGTTAACTCCTCTCCTTCAAGGGCGGCGGGTGGGAAAAGATATAAAATTGCTAAAAAATCTCCTTAGCCAAAGAAATACACACAGGCAATAATCGCCAGAATACCTATGCCCATAAATAGACCATATAGCTGCAGCTGCCCGCTATGCGCCTTACGGATAGCCCTGCCCGTAGCCATCGCCCCACTAGCCACCCCGTTCACCGCCCCGTCAACGCCATAGGTGTCAAAGAGCTGAAACAGGGCAAAAAGCCCGCGCACCAAAAAGTTCCTCACAATTAACCTTTCGTAAAGCTCGTCAAACCAGTACTTGCGATAGAATAAGATATACAGCGGCTTGAAAGCGCTACCGATGCGCTCCGCCGATAGCCACCTAACCCCATACATCACGTAAGCCAGCAAGATGCCCAGACCGGCCAGCATCAGCGACAGCCAGGGCAGGGGGTGCGCCAGGATGCCGAAGAACCCCTGGGCAAAGCTATGGGTCTCGCCGTGACCGAAAAACTCGCCGAAGGCGCCGGTGACATTCCAGAGACCGGAGACCACCGCCAGTACCGCCAGCACCACCATGGGCATAACCATAACCGATGGCGACTCATGCGGCTTGCCGTGAGCCTCAGCCCCACCCCGGTACTCGCCGCCGAAGGTCAAAAAGACCACGCGGAACATATAGAAGGCGGTCATAAACACGGTTATCATCGCCAGGTAGAACAGAATAGGCTGGTTTTGCAGGGATGCTGCCAGAATCTCGTCCTTGCTCCAGAACCCGGCAAGAGGCCAGATGCCGGCAATACTTAAGCTAGCGATAACAAAGGTGGCATAGGTCCAGGGCATAAATTTGCGCAGTCCGCCCATCTGCCTCATATCAAAGGTGCCGGTGGCATGGTTGACACTGCCCGCGCCAAGAAAGAGGAGCGCCTTGAAGAAGGCGTGATTAAAGAGGTGGAAGATACCAATAGCCACCCCTCCAACCCCCAGCCCCAGCATCATATAGCCAAGCTGGCTTATCGTGGAATAAGCCAAGACCCGCTTGATATCGGTCATCACCAGACCCATGGTGGCGGCGAAGATAGCGGTAAAGCCGCCGATGACGGCTACCGTGGCCAGCGCCTCAACCGAGTGCTCAAACAGGGGATAGCATCGGGCAACCAAAAAGACGCCGGCGGCAACCATGGTTGCCGCATGTATCAGGGCACTGACCGGGGTGGGACCCTCCATGGCATCGGGCAGCCAGGTATGGAGCGGGAACTGGGCTGACTTGCCCACGGCGCCGGCAAAGATGCCGATAGCCACCCAGGTAAGGAGGGTGCCCCCCAGCGCCCCGGTTATAGCCAGGGAATGAAGCTCACCGATATCAAAGGTGCCGGTGTTAAAGAAAAGCAGAAGTATTGCCGCCAGAAAGCCGAAGTCGCCGAGGCGGGTAACAATAAACGCCTTCTTGGCGGCGTTAGCCGCCGCCGGACGGTGGAACCAGAAGCCGATTAAGAGATAGGAGCATAAGCCCACCATCTCCCAGAAGACATAAACGAAGAGCAGGTTATCGGCTAAAACCAGCCCCAGCATGGAGGCGGTAAACAGGGACATAAAGGCAAAGTAGCGGTGATAGCCGGGGTCGCCGCGCATATAGCCCTGGGAGTAAATCTGCACCATAAGGCTGACCAGCGTAACCACGATGAGCATCACCGCCGTCAGCGAATCAACCATCAGCCCCAGGTGAATGGTAATGCCCCCCTCAATAACCACCCAGTTAATATCGGGCACCGGCAGTGAGTGACCGGGGGCAGCCATAACCTCAATTAAAGCCCAGACCGATAGGGCAAGGGAGCCGATTAAAGAGGCGATGGTGATATAACCGCCAAGCTTGGGCCTCTGGTTAAAGAACGGCCTGAAAAAGAGCGATATTACGGCAAAAGAAAAGAGCGGCAATAAAAATATAAGCCAGACCAGTTGATACGGCATCACAGCTTCCTCAATACCTCCTGGATGACATGCTCCTTATCCCCGGGCACAAGGATAGAATAGGTAGCCAGCTCCCTGTCTCTGGGCTCGCCGGAAGCGGGGAGGATGCGGGCGGGTATGCCCTCGCCCTCAAAGAACTCCTTCCACATCTCGGCGGTCATTAAACTGCTTGCCTGTTTAACCTCTACCCACATCTTTAGTTTCTACCTCTCCCCACTTTAAGCACCCTGGAAAATCGAAGATTTTCCAGGGAACCCACTTTAATTCACGTTCTTCTTCCCACCCAACCCACCCTACGGGGCTTTGCCCTTCTCAGACTCCTCTTAAGGGCGGCGGGCGGGAAAAGATATAAAATGCCCGATTAGCCTAAAGTTGTGCCAGCACGGCGTCGCCCAGATAGAAGGGCCAGACGACGATGCCCAGAATAATCTTCCACCAGACCAGGTCGGCAAAGCCGATGGTGAACAACCAGCCCATGAACCAGATTACTCCACCCAGTGCACTCCCTGTATTCTTATACATAGTTACGCCTCCTTTACCACTTCATTAAATTAATCTTGGTGACGTCTATGGTCTCGCGGTGACGATAGATAGCAATTATTATTGCCAGGCCGACGGCGACCTCGACTGCCGCCACCACCATAATAAAGATAACAAACACCTGCCCCGTCAGCAGCAGGGGCACGATATAGCGGGAGAAGGCAACCATGGCGATGTTCACCGCATTGAGCATAAGCTCAATAGACATCAGGATGATTATGGCATTGCGCTTGGCCAGGGCGCCATAAAGCCCGATGGAGAAAAGCACCGCCGACAAAATAAGGTAATGTTCCAAGCCTACCATAATCTATTTCTCCCTCACCAGGACGATAGCCCCCAAAATTGCCGCCAGTAAAAGAAGGGGGGCAATCTCCACGGGCAGGATAAAGCCGCCCTCGCCGAAGAGCAGACCGGCAATAGCCGGGGTAGTCGGCTCCAGGGGTGGGACGGAAGATACCGGCCACGGAGTATTAAGCAGGGCAAAAACAACCCCGCCCAAAAACAGTACGGCAACAATAAAAGCCGGGATTTGAAGCCTATTGGACGGGCTGCCCCGCTGGACTTCTCTGGTGAGCATGATGGCTAGGATAATTAATACCGATATGGCGCCGACATATATTAAAATCTGCACCGCCGCCAGAAAGTCGGCGCTGAGGGTGATATAGATTCCAGCCACGGTAAGAAAGCATAAAACCAGAGACAGCGCCGCCCGGAAGACATCACGCAACAAGACCACGGCTAGAGCCGCCATTACCCCTACTGCCGCCAGTATCCAGAAGGCAACACTAACTCCCATCACCTTTTCCCCCTATCCTTATCCAGAAGTAGGGTCTGCTTGGGTAGGGTAGCCGCAATCTGGGGGCGGGCATAAGCGCTGGGTTTTCTCTCCTCCGATGCCAATAGTTCCTCCCTGTCCCGTACCAGCTCCCCCCGCCGATACCTTGCCCTCTCGTAGGCATAGCCCAGAAATAGAGCGTCGTAGGGGCAGGCCTCAACACACAGGCCGCAGAAGATGCAGTAGCCCATATCAACCTCAAACTTCTCGACCTTATATTTATTCTCCTCGAGCTCAACCGAGGTGACAATATGAATAACTCCCTGAGGGCAAGTCCTGGCACAGGTGGCACAACCGGTACATTTGCCCTTGTCCCAGATAAGCTCGTTACCCCGAGTCCGGCGTGAAGGGTTGAGCCTCTGCTCCGGATACTGCGTGGTTACCGGGCGCCGGAGCAGGTGCCTTATCGTTACCGATAAACCCTTGGCGATGCCTAATCCGTAACGCTCAAACATTAACTCTGCCCCCGCCTAACTTAAAGAGTCTTGACCACAAAATCACCAGGACTATCATGATAGCGATGTTAACCCCAACCAGTACCCAGGGTGAAACCGCGGGAAAGACTAATATCTCCACGGCAGTGATAAGCAGATTTAACAGCGCCAGAGGGAAGAGGAACTTCCAGGCCAGCGCCATCAGCTGGTCAATCCTGACCCGGGGCAAGGTGGCTCTTATCCAGACAATAACGAAGAAGACCAGACCGACCTTGACCAGGAACCAGAGCCAGGGGGGCAGAAATGGTCCCCTCCAGCCGCCGAGGAAGATGGTGGCAACGATAGCCGAGATTACCAGCGCCTCGGCGTATTCCACGAGGTAAAAGAGGGCGAATTTCATCCCCGAGTACTCAATGTGGAAGCCGGCAACGAGCTCGGAGTCAGCCTCCATCAGGTCAAAGGGGGTGCGGTTTATCTCAGCCAGGGCGCCGATAAAAAAGAGGAGAAAGCCCAGCGGCTGCAACAAAATAAAGGGAATATCCTGAGCCAGCACTATCTGCTGCAGGGATAAAGAGCCGGCGAGCAATATAACGCCGACAACGGACAATACCACCGGTATCTCGTAGCTCACCACCGAGGCTACCTGGCGCATGGCGCCCAGCAGGGAGTACTTGTTGTTGGAAGCCCACCCCGCCATGAATACCCCCACCACCGTCACCGAGCTGATAGCCACCACATAAAGGATGCCGATATTGAGGTCAGCCAGTATGGCGCCACCCTGGAAGGGCACTACGGCGAAGACCATGAGCACCGGCACGAAGGCGACCACCGGCGCCAGCCAGTGGACTATCTTATCACCCGCCGCCGGAACAATATCCTCCTTAAGCATTACCTTGAGGGCATCAGCCACCGGCTGGAAAATGCCGAAGGGTCCGGCGCGGTTGGGGCCAAGCCGAGCCTGCATAATAGCCAGTGCCCGCCGCTCAAACCAGATAAACACCATTACCGTAGCCAGAACAAAAACGAGGATGATGACGGTAAATATCGCCCAGTGCGCCCAGAAGTTGCCGGGCCAGTCCGGAGGCAGCATTTGCATTGCCATCACCGGTCCACCTCCCCCATACAGATATCAATACTGCCGAAGATGATTATGGCATCGGCTATCTTCCACCCCCGCATCATATCGCTTAAGGCCGTCAGGTTGATGAGGGCTGGTGCCCGCACGTGGAAGCGGTAGGGGGCGATGGAATTATCCGAAACGAGGTAAAAGCCAAGCTCGCCCTTGGGGGCTTCAATACGAGCGTAGGCTTCCCCTACCGGCGGGCGAATTAAATGAGGCACATCGCTCCTGGCCTCGCCCGGGGGTAAGCCCTTCATCGCCTGCCTTAAGATACGCAGGCTCTGGCGCATCTCTTCAATTCTGACCCGGTAGCGGTCGTAGCAATCGCCCACAGTGCCAGTTGGAATGTCAAAATCAAAGCGGTCATAGATGGAGTAGGGGTCGGCGCGGCGGATGTCCCACTTAACCCCGCTGCCCCGCAGCACGGGACCGCTGGCAGAAATATTGATGGCTAATTCTCTGGACAGTATGCCGACACCCTTAGCCCTGGCCAGCAGTATCTCGTTTTCTTTAAGCAGCCGTTCGTATTCGTTAATCCAGCCCGGCATCTCCTTGAGGAATTTCTTCAGTGCCGGAATAAACTCATCAGGAATATCCTGGCTGACGCCGCCCACCCGCATATAGTTATAGGTCAGGCGCTGACCACAGACCATATCGAAGAGGTCCAGAATCTTCTCCCTCTCCCGGAGCATATAGACGAAGGGGGTCATAAAGGCACCGCAGTCATTTAAGAAAGCGCCCACGGCGATAAGGTGGCTGGCGATGCGCTGCAGCTCCGCCATAATCACCCGTATGTATTCGGCACGCTCCGGCACCGGAATTCCGGCCAGCTTCTCCACGGCTAAAACATAGGCGAAGTTATTGCTCATTGAAGCTAGATAGTCCATGCGGTCGGTCAGGGGAATGCACCCGGTATAGGTTCTTTCTTCAGCCAGCTTCTCAATGCCGCGGTGGAGATAGCCGAAGACGGGCTCCATATCAACGATGACCTCGCCGTCAAGGGTCATCCTCATGCGGAATACCCCGTGGGTGCTGGGGTGCGCCGGACCGAAATTAACGACGAAGGGTTCGGTCTTGATTACTATTTCTTTAGCAGCTTCCATCGCTTTAGATTTACCTACCACCCCTCCCCCTTTTAAAATTATGTTTTTCTTCCCACCCAGCCCACCCTATAAGGGCGGTGGGTGGGAAAAGATATAAAATTGTTAAAAATCTCCTTTATAGAAAATCCTTACGAAGTGGATGTCCCTGAAAGCCATCCCAGAGAAAAATGCGTTTAAGATTGGGGTGTCCCTCAAAGCTAATACCGAAGAGGTCGTAGATTTCTCTCTCCTGAAAATCAGCCCCCCGCCACAGGCTGACCACCGAGGGCAGGGTGGGGTTTTCCCGCCCGTAACAGCGGGTCTTCACCAGCAGGCTATGATTACGGCGCAGTGAGGTCAGCAGGTAGTCAACCTCAAAGTAGTCAAGAAAGTCAACGGCGGTAATGGCGGTGAGGTAATCAAAATCAAGCCCGCGTGTGCTCTTTAAGTAACCGGCTATCTCCAGCAGCGATTCGGCTTTAACCAGCAGGCTGTCTGCCGTTGACTCGACAACACTCCCCGGAAACTGCTTCTCTATCTGCTTGGCTATTTCTTTACCAGAAAGGGCTAGCGTCATCCTCTATTTACCCTCGACAATACTTTCCCTAGCTATCTTTTGCTGCAACATTCTTATCCCGTAAATCAGGGCTTCGGGGCGGGGGGGACAACCCGGCACATAGACATCAACCGGTATGAGGCGGTTATACCCCGGAACCACGCTGTAAGAGGAACGGAAAATGCCGCCGCTGATGGCACACGCCCCCATGGCTATCACCCACTTCGGCTCCGCCATCTGGTCGTAGATTCTTTTTACCTGGGGCGCCATCTTCCAAGTCAGGGTGCCGGCGGTAAGCATCAGGTCAGCCTGGCGGGGGGAGGCACGGATGATTTCCATACCAAAGCGGGAGAGGTCAAAACGGGAAGCTTCGGTAGCCAAAAATTCAAAGGCACAGCAAGCAGGAAGGCAAAACGCCGTCCAGAGGGAAGAGCGCCGCGCCCAGTCGAGCACGGCATCAACCGAGGTCAGCAGGATATTGCGCTTGAGCTCTTCATCCAGCCACTTATCGGGGTCGGGGATGGACTCTTGAGAGGCTGCCTTAAGCGCCTCAATTTGCTCACCCTCAGCCTCATCAAGCTCGCTGCTGAAATAAACCTCGTCTACTTCCATTCCAAGACCTTCTTCTTCCAGGCATAGATATAACCGATAACCAGGATGAAGATGAAAATACCCACCCCAATCAAGCCGAATAACCCCAGTTTCCTCAGCTCAACCGCCCAGGGGTAGAGGAAAACAACCATCACGTCCAGGGCGATAAACACCAGGGCATAGAAATAATAGCGGAAATTAAACTGGACCCACGCCTTGCCTATGGTCTCCATCCCGCACTCAAAGGTAGAGCTTTTCACCGGATTGGGATTGTAGGGAACAACCTGCATAAACTTGGGAAATTTGGGAAGGGGAGGGATGAATTTAACCAGGAAGGGATAACGAGTCTGAAGATAGTGGCTAAAGCGGTGAAAATAGAGTGCCAGACGCGCCGGGAGACTCAGAGAAAAGGGGAGGAGAAGAGTGGTAACAGCAAAAAAAATGGCAAACGCCAGAAGCAAACCGATATAGCCGTAGTCTGCCAGCAATATCTTCCTCCCGCTTAGGCGATAGCGGCTACCAGTATATCATAATAGACTTTCCCAGAGCAAGAGCCACACACGCTAGATTTTTTATCAACCTCACCCCCATTTTTAACTTTTGTTTTGCTTCCCACCCGCCCGACCTCAAGGTATCTAAGGTAAGCGAAGCCTTTGAGGGCGGGTGGGTGGGAAAAAAGACCTATGCCAAAAACGGGGAGGGGCTGGGCAGAAAGCATTGACAACATCAGCTAAAACTGGCTATCATCACAGGGCAAAGGAGAACCGATGCGAGTTATTGCCGGCATAGCCAAAGGACACCAACTCAAAGCACCGAAGAGGAAGGCTACCCGCCCGGCGACAGATTTAGTGCGGGGGGCAATCTTCTCCATCCTGGAAACTACCACCGACAACTGGTCGCGGGTGCTTGACCTCTTCTCCGGTAGCGGAGCCCTCGGCATTGAAGCACTGTCTCGCGGCGCCGGCTGGGTTGACTTTGTTGAACATGAGCCACGATGCTGCCGCATAATCAGGGAAAACCTGGAGAAGACAAAACTTACCGCCCAGGCCCACGTTTATTGTTGCAGCGTGGCTAAGGCGCTTTCCTTCCTTGAGAACGAGTATAGCATAATACTGATAGACCCTCCCTATTCTGATTCGTCTATAAGCAGCTTGGTGCAGCAACTGGCAGGCTCCAAATTAGTGGGGCAGGAGACAACCCTCGTGGTGACGCACTCCACCCACCTCCCCCTGGAATCAAGCTATGCCCCCTTGCAGGCGATAAAAGAGCGCCGCCACGGTGACAGCTGCATTAAAGTTTTTCAAAAGGAGGCAAGGACTTGAACATTGCTATCTATCCGGGCAGCTTCGACCCCATAACTAACGGCCACCTTGACATCGCCGTCAGAGCCGCCAAGGTCTTTGATAAGCTCATCATCGGTGTCTACGAAACGCCAAATAAACCCATCTTATTCACCACTGAAGAGAGGGTGGAACTGATAAGAAAAGCGATAGCCGACCTGCCCAACGTTGAGGTGCAGTCCTTCAGCGGGCTGACCGTTAATTTTGCCCGGAGGCTAAAGGCAAAGGCTATGGTGCGGGGGCTGAGAATGAGCGCCGACTTTGAGCGGGAATTTGACATGGCAATGATGAACAAAAAGCTATTCCCCGAACTGGAGTTCGTCTGCCTGATGTCAAGTGTGGAATTCCAGTTTCTCAGCTCCAGTTTGATGAAAGAGGCAGCCAGTCTGGGCGGCGCTATTGACGACCTTGTCCCCAAACACGTTGCCTCCGCGCTGAAAAAGAAGTTTCAAAGCAGAACCCCTCACTGAAAGAAAGAGCGCACCACATCAAACTCATCGGGAAGCAGCGCCAGCACCAGGGGCAAGCGGTCCAGTAACATTTGCGCCACGATTGATTCAGTAACAGTTTCACCGCCGCCAACAAACTTGACCCATATTGCCAGCAAGCAGCCACAAAATATAGCCCCCATCACCAGACCAAAGACAGCCCCACCCAGCCGGTCGGCCCAGCCCAATTTTATCGCTGAGGCACCCCGCTTCAAGAATATAGCCAGGAAAAATGCCGCCACCATTACCGCTATAAATATTATAGCAAAGGCAACAACCTTAGCCACGGTAGGCTGCAGGACAGCGTCTAATACTTGAGAGAAGGGGATATAGTAGTGCCCGGCGAGGACTATACCAAATATTAAACCGACAAGATATAAAGCGGCTCTAATAACGCCAATGCCAAGCCCAGCCACAGTAGTCAGGGCTATAGCCACCAGGAGAAGTATATCAAGCCAGTTCATATTATAAGCCTCCTTTATCCATAGCGCAGGGCTTCAATGGGATTCAGTCTGGCGGCTCTCATCGCCGGATATACCCCCGACGCCAGACCAATAATCACCGAGACTGAGACCGCCAGAATCACAATATCCGCCGAGACCACAGAATGAAGGGTTATCCCGCCAATATCAATGAGGGAAATCAAAAACGATAACGTCCAGCCGCCAATTATCCCCACTGCGCCACCGAGCAGGCTGAGCACCGCCGCCTCCAAAAGAAATTGAACCAGAATGTCCCTCCGCTTCGCCCCCACCGCCTTACGAATGCCTATCTCCCTGGTACGCTCAGTTACCGAGACCAGCATGATATTCATAATTCCGATACTACCAACCAGCAAGGAGATGCTGGCAATAGCTCCCAGAACCAGGGTAAATATGCCAAGTATCTGCTGAAACTGGCCCAGCATCTGCTCCATGCTGACGATGGCAAAATCGTTCTTCTCATCGGCTGTTATCCCATGCCGCCTTCTCAGGATATCCTCAATCTCATAGGTCACATCGTCTACAGCCTCAGCGCTGGCTACCTGGAGAGCGATTGACTGCACGGCGTCTTCGCCGCTGGGGGTGCGCTGGGTAAAGAGCCTGGTCTGATAGGTGGTTATCGGTGTCACCACTATATCATCCATGCTGACCCCCATCATCGCACCACCCTTGGGCTCCATGACCCCGATAACATCAAACCGCTTCCCCTGGATTTTAACCCTTTGCCCCACCGGGTCATAATCACCGAACAGGTCTTCAGCCACCCCACTCCCCAATACTACTACCCTATCCCTGGAGGCTACATCACTATCAGAAAAAAACTCCCCCGAGGCTATGGAGTAATTATATACTTCCTGATATTCAGGGGTAGCCCCGTGGATGATAGCCACCTTGCTCTCGCCGCCGGCGGTTACTTCAACATAGTTCTCATTTACCGAGGCTATCGCCGTCACCGAGTCGATACGCTCCAAGGCTCTGGCATCATCCAGGGTGAGGGTCGGCGTGCTAGCCCCGTACTGGAGTGCCATCATCCCCCCTTCCTCGACCGAGGTGGACATTACATAGAGTACATTGGTGCCCAACTCCTCAAAGGTGGAGGTAATCGCTGCCTGGGCTCCCCTCCCCACCGACATCAGGGTGATTACCGCCCCAACCCCGATGATAATGCCAAGCATGGTTAGCGCCGAGCGCAACTTGTTGGCAAGTAAAGACCTTATGGCAATAGCAAGCGCTTCAAAAATCTTCACTGGCTTATAATCTCCCCGTCACGCAGACGAATGACACGCTGAGTTTTAGCGGCGATATCCGGCTCATGAGTAACAACGATAACGGTAATACCATCCTTGTTGAGCTGGTGAAAGATGGAGATAATCTCCTTGGTGGAGGCGCTATCAAGGTTGCCGGTAGGCTCATCGGCGAGAAGGAGGGGTGGGTTATTCACCAAAGCCCTGGCTATAGCCACCCGCTGCTGTTCACCACCGGATAGTTCAGTGGGCTTGTGCTTAGCCCTTCCCCCCAGTCCTACCCGCTCCAGGGCTTCCATAGCCTTCTGGTGCTTTAGACCACCACCCCCGTAGATAAGGGGAAGCTCAACATTGGCTAGGGCAGTGGCACGGGAGAGCAGATTAAACTCCTGGAAGACAAAGCCAAACTTTTTATTTCTCATCTCCGCCAGCTTATTATCATTAAGCCGGCTGACGTCAACCCCATCCAGGAAATAGCTGCCTGAAGTCGGTCTATCCAGGCAACCAATAACATGAAGCAAGGTGGACTTGCCCGAACCTGAGGCACCAACAATAGATACCATTTCCCCGGCTTCAATGGTGAGAGACAGCCCGTTAAGGGCGTAGAGCTCGACCTCCCCCATCCGGTAAACCTTGGTGATTTTTTCCAGCTTAATCATGTCCCCAGCTCGCTGAGACTTACTCGCCAAAGGTGAACCCCCCGATTGAGGAGGATCTTCTCTCCACCACCACAATCTCGCCTTCCTCAAGACCGGATATAATCTCAGTATCATAGCCATCGCTAATACCGATAACTACCGCCCTCTCCTCAATCTGCTCACCAACCACTACCCTAACCACCGTATTACCCTGGCTATTCTCCCCGATAGCCCGGTCGGGTACCAGCAAAACGTCACTGCGTCCGGCAATGACGATATCGGCGGTGGCGCTCATTCCCGCCCTAAGCCCGGAACCTTCCGGTGCTTCAAAGCTAATCTTAATCTTGTATAACACCAGCCCTGATTCCTCACTCGCCAGCGGGGAAACAGACTTAACCTCACCCTCAAGCTCCACGCCGGGCAGGGCATCAACGTCAATAACAGCTCTTTGCCCCAGCTCCACAACTGGTACATCTATCTCATCAACCTCAGCACTAAGTTCCATCGCCGCCGGGTCAACTAACTCAATGATGGTTCTGGTGGCATAGTCCATAGCGGACAAGCTATCCCCCTCCTTAATATTTACCGCGGCGATGATGCCGTCAAAGGGGGCAACCATCACTGCCTTCTCCAGGTCACCGTTAGCCATATCCAAAACCACCTGAGCTTTCTCCATCGTCAGCTGGGCAGCCCTTAGCGTCCAGAAGTCAGCCACACTAAGAATCCCTGTCCCAAATAAATCCACCCCCTGTCCCCGAGCCAGCCTCTCTTTGGCATCGGTCAACTTCTTCTGGGCTTCATCCAGTCTGTGCCACACCTCCCAGTACTGGTCAAAACTTAATCCTTCTTCCAGCGATTCAAAAGCCTCGCCTAACTCCCGTTGAGCACCAGTAATGGCTGCCAAGGCAGCGGGAACATCAAAGGCAAAGGTGGCATAGGAATAGGGATAGGTCAGTCTTCTATAGCTATTTGTAGCTATCTCCAGATCGGCTTCAGCTACCCTGGCGGCCAGCTCCAAAGAAGTGGTATCCAGCCTTGCCAGCACCGTCCCCTCGCTTACCCAGTCACCCTCTTCAACATTTACCTCGGCTATAGTGCCAGTAATGCCGAAGGTTAACTTCCTATCCTTAACAAAAGAAAGATTGCCATCAGCACTGACCGTTACCAGCAAATCGCCCCGGCTCACCTCAGCTAGCTGGCTCTGACCTTCCTGGGCTGGACCACCACAGGCGCTAAGGCCGACCACAACTAAACAAGCCAGAGCTATAATTAAAACTGATTTCATCTTATTTCTTCTCATCGGCTTCCTCCTTGGAGCTTCCGCTAGCCGCTTTGGATGGCGTGTAGCTTTTTAATAACCCCTCAACAGCAGCCAGGCTTTCACTGGCCATCTTTACTATTTGTTCTACAGCGTCAGCCTTGAATAAGATTAACCCCCTCCCGCCAGGACCTAAGAAAACAAGCAGGGTGGTTCCTGCTTCTATACCCAGCTCCTTGCGGGCATTGGCCGGTATAACCACCTGCCCCCTGGGACCGAGGGTCGCTGAGCCGAAACACTTGAACTCATGCCAGACATCTTTGTTATTCATGCGCCTCCCCTCCTCATAGTAATAAATATCTGATTTATACGAAATATAGGATATTTTTGAAAAATTGTCAAGTGGGGCAGAAGAAAAATGGCTCTACTTGCCCAATTCCCTGGCTTTCTTATAAGCCGCTTTTACTGCCTGCTTGACCAGCTCGGCAAACTTCCCCTTTTCCAGCTGCTCAAGAGCCTGGGCGGTGGTGCCACCAGGGGAGGTAACCATCTGGCGCAACTCGGCGGGCTCTTTAGCCGACCTTTGAATAAGGTGACCCGAGCCGAGCATGGTCTGCAGCACCAGCTCCAGAGCCTTATCCCGGGGGAGACCAATCCCCACCGCGGCATCAACCAGCGCCTCAACCATAAGGAAGAAATAGGCTGGCCCGCTGCCGCTTACCGCCGTCGCCATATCAATATATTTCTCATTATCAACATAAACCTCTTTACCCATAGCCCCAAGGATAGCCCTAGTGAATTCCTTTTGCTGCCCGCTCACCCCGGAGGTAGCCGTCCAGACGCTTATCCCCTCACCAATCTGGGCCGGGGTATTGGGCATCGCCCGAACTATGGAGTCATGCCTCAGCCCGCGAGCCAGGGTCTTAATTTTTGCCCCGGCGATAATTGATAAAACGAGCTGAGACGGCTGGAGGTAATCTTTTAGCTCTTTCGTTACCTCAGCCAGATTCTGCGGTTTAACCGCCAGAATTAATATATCGCCTATCTCCACCGCCTGCTGGTTACTACCAGTCACGGCTACGCCGTACCTCTGCTTAAGAAGCTTACGTCGGGGGTCAGCAATATCACTGACAATAATCGTCTCCGGCTTAGCCACCCCCTTTTTTAGAATAGCCGCCACCATCGCCTCCCCCATATTGCCCCCGCCGATAAATGCTATTTTCATAGAGGTGAACCTCACCCCCTTTATCCCCCTCTCCTTAATTAAGGAGAGGGGGAAGATTTCTTATGAAGAGGGGCTTCGCCCCTCTTAGACACCCTATTATATCACAACATATTCTGGGGCTTTTTAGCCTACCTTAAGAGCGGGGGAGTTTCCCTTCCTTATAAGGGCGGTGGGCGGGAATAGATTTAAAAAGGGTGGGGCTTCCTACTTTACTACCAGATTAACCAGCTTACCCGGGACATATATCGTCTTAACAATCTCCTTGCCCTCCAGGTAAGCCTTTACCTTCTGGCTTGCCAGCGCTTTTTCCTTGGCTTCAGCCTCGGTGATAGACGCCGGCACCACAATTCGGTGGCGGAGTTTGCCGTTGACCTGGACCACCAGGGTAATCTCCTCATCCTTAGCCAGCGCCTCATCCCACTTTGGCCAGCTCTGGTTATGGATGCTGTAATCATGCCCCCTCTGCTGCCACAACTCCTCAGCCAGATGGGGGGTGGTAGGAGCTAACAATAAGAGCAATATATCTATCGCCTCATTCCAGGCGGAAACACCAACCGCACCCTCTTCCCTAACCCTGGTCAGGTAGTTGGTGAACTCCATAAGGGCGGCAAGCATGGTATTAAAGCGGAGCCTTTCCATGTCCTCGCTAACCTTCCTGATGGTCTGGTGGGCAAGGCGGGATAAGTCCCGCTCCGCTTTCTTTCTATCTTCAGGGCTAACCTCAACATATTCACCGCCCACCAGGTTCCACACCCGGTTAAGCCAGCGGCTCATGCCGCTGATGCCGGCATCATTCCACTCACCACCCTGCTCCCAGGGTCCGATGAACATCAGATAGGCGCGCACGGCATCGGCGCCCAGCTCAGAGACATAGGCATCGGGGGTGACCACATTGCCCTTGGACTTGCTCATCTTCTGCTTTTCGGCAACAATAACCCCCTGGTTAAAGAGGCGAGTAAAGGGCTCACCGAAACTAACCAGCCCCATATCCCGCAGTGCCTTGGCGAAAAAGCGGGCATAGAGAAGGTGCATCACGGCGTGCTCAGCGCCGCCGGTATAAAGGTCTACCGGCAGCCAGTATTTCACCTTTTCATCGTCAAAAGCCGCTTTTTCATAATGGGGGCTGGCATAGCGCAGGAAATACCAGGAGGAGCACATAAAGGTGTCCATGGTGTCGGTCTCGCGCTGGGCCGGGGCTTTACATTTCGGGCAGTTGGTATTGACGAACTTTTCGTCGTATTTTAGGGGGGACTCACCGGTGGGCTTGAACTCAGCGTCCTCCGGCAAGAGCACCGGCAGCTCTTTTTCGGGGACGGGGACGATGCCACACTTATCACAGTAAACCATAGGGATCGGTGCCCCCCAGTAGCGCTGGCGGGAGATGAGCCAGTCGCGGAGTTTGTAGCTTACCGTTCGCCCGCCCCAGCCCTTCTCCTCCAGAAAATCAGAGATTTTCTCCACGCCCTTTTCGCTGGGGAGGTCGTTGAACTGCCCTGAATTGACCATGGTGCCCGCTTCGATATAGGCTTCTTCTAATTCTCCACCCTGCCACTCCGGCGGGGCGATGACCACCCTGATGGGCAGGTTATATTTCTTGGCGAAGGCAAAGTCACGCTCGTCATGGGCGGGCACCGCCATCACCGCCCCCGTGCCGTAGCTTAAGAGCACATAGTCGGCAATCCAGATGGGCACCCGCTCCCCGTTGAGCCGGTTTACCACATAAGCGCCGATAAATACCCCGTCCTTTTCCTTCTCCGTTGACAGCCGCTCTATATCGCTCTGCCGCCGCGACTTTTCAATATAAGCCTCAACCTCGGCTTTTTTCTCCGGCGAGGTGAGTTTTTCCACCAGCGGGTGCTCTGGCGCCAGAACCATAAAGGTTACGCCAAATATAGTATCGGGGCGGGTGGTAAAGACCCGAATCTCTTTTTCACCGGCACCGGGGTGGTCAAGAGCGAAGGAAATCTCGGCGCCAAAGCTTTTACCCACCCAGTTGCGCTGCATTATTTTTATCCGCTCCGGCCAGTCAATGCCCTCAAACTCCATAAGCTCATCGGCATATTTGGTGATGCGGAAGAACCACTGCTCCAGGTCCCGCCGATTGACCCCTGCCCCACAACGCTCGCAGAAACCGTCCACCACCTGCTCGTTAGCCAGCACCGTCTGGCACTGGGGACACCAGTTGACCGGCGCCTTCCCCCGATAAGCCAGGCCGTTCTCATATAATTTCAGGAAGAACCATTGCGTCCACTTATAGTACTCGGGGAGGCAGGTGATGACCTCCCGGCTCCAGTCGTAGATGGCACCGATGCTCTTGAGCTGGCGGCGCATATTGTCTACGTTCTGCATCGTCCAGACAAAGGGGTGAATGCCGCGCTTGATGGCGGCATTCTCGGCGGGAAGCCCGAAGGCGTCAAAGCCCATGGGGTGAAGCACATTATAGCCCTGCATCCGCTTGAAGCGGGCGTGGACATCGGACGGCGCCATGGCGTACCAGTGCCCGATGTGGAGGTCGCCGGAGGTATAGGGGAACATGGTCAGGGCGTACCACTTGGGGCGGGGGTCGTCTTCAGTAACCTCATAAAGTTTGTCCTCCGCCCACCTCTGCTGCCACTTCTTTTCTATCTCCTGGGGGTTATAGTTAGCCGTCATTCTACTGAGGGTAATTGTAGCAATATTATACCTACGGCGCAATCTCTGGGTCTTACTTCCCTCCCCACTCCCACTCCCAGCAGAACTTTTTCATCCCACCCTCCCACCCTATAGAGGTTAGACCTCTTTACTCTCCTTTACAGGGGGAGGGGAAAGAAAGTTTAATGGCAAAGCCCCAGTGGGCGGGTGGGTATGGGAAGAAATACTCTGGTTAAAATTGGGGGGAGGGGATAAAAAAAGGGGGCTTCGCCCCCTCTTAAAAATCTTTCCTCTTATCTTACTTCTCTTGAAGTTGCTTCATCAGTGCCTCAACTTCATCCTTAAGCCTCTGGTTATGCGCCTCTCTGCCCTCGCTAAACGCCGCCGGCTCCCACTCCATATCCCTCAAATTTTCCACCACCATTGGAATCAAGTCCCAGGGGATGGATATAAGTATTATATCATCGGGAAATACCTGCCTTGATTTTATACCATGAATAAGACCAGCGATTACAAAATTTATCTCGCCGCTTAAGTAGGGATAAATAATTATCCAGGCACACCCCATCACCGGCGTTGCCTTGCCGCACCACATCTTCCCCGTGGTATAGCTGCTGGCTCTCATTAAGACTTCGGCTTGAGTGGGGTTAGTAGCAAAAACCAATACGTCCGGCTCAAATGTTAATTTGTCCAGCGGAGCAAAGGCGATATAGTTAACGACATTACTGGTCACCCTCGGAATATAGGGGTAGAGCCTGCCGTTAGCCCGCGCCTCCTTAAAGATTTCCAACCTGGGCCCTATCTGCCCGCTCTCGAAAATCGGGTCATGTCCCACCATACCCAATAGTATCGGCCCGACGCACTCAAAATCCTCCACCGTGGCATAAAAAGAGCTTCCCTTCTGGGCTTCGGGAAGCATCTCGCATAAAGCCAGCTTCTTATCCAGCTTCTTGATTCCCGCCGGTTTCATGAGCAGGAACTTAACACCTACCGGCTTCCTCTCAAAATTAAATTTGTTGAATATGGATAAGTCCTGTTTGCTTGCACTCATATTGACCTCCTTCGGTGGAGCTGGGGTTACAATAGACAAAAATTTTTAACTGACTTTTAGTTCCTGAGCCTCCGCCAGAGATAATTGTAGCAGTAAGCAAGAGGGTGCGCAACCCTATCTTGAAAACGCTGGTTTTCCCCTAATAACTCTGCTATGCTCATGGCGACAAGATAATATCGAGGAGTTTCAGTATGAAAGTTCAGAGCTACCTAGACACAGAAGTAATAGAAGACGTTCCGGGCGTTTCACACCGTGTGGTCATCGGTGCTGACGATGGTGCTCCCACATCCATTATGCGTGTCTTTGAGGTCAAGCCGGGGAGTTCCACCCCCTTCCACTCCCATTCCTGGGAACATGAGGTTTTTATTCTCTCAGGTAAGGGAATAGTCAAGGGCAGGGAAAAGGAAGGGCCATTAGGAGAGGGGACGGTGGTGTTCGTTGCCCCTAACGAGGAGCATTGTTTCATCAACAGTGGCAGCGACCTTCTCCGCTTTATATGCGTCATTCCGCTGCCAGCTGCGCCATAGGATTTTTTCCTTGCTCCAATCGTTAGTTGGCAGAGGTGGTCAAAGATGGTGGAGCTGGGGGGATTCGAACCCCCTACCTTTTGACTGCCAGTCAAACGTTCTCCCAATTGAACTACAGCCCCACAAAGACAGTACTTAATCTAGCAAAAATTGGCGGCAAGCGCAAGCCTAGATTGGTACGCCCAGCGCTCGGAGCAGACCTCCCAGCCCCCAATAACCAACCATAGCCACACTCATCCCCTTAATCGTCTTACCACCCCAGCAAATAAGGAAATACTTGCCCAAGCCGAAGCGTAGTGCCCCGGCAGCCAGCGCCGCCGGGTAGAAGAAGGGGTTAATTATTGCCGAAACGGCAAATAGGGTTAGCGACCCCCGCCTCTCCACCCACTTTAGCATCCGTTCATAGGCTGCCTGAATCTTGCCATGCCTTATATTACTAAGGGCAGCGCCGCCACCATAGCCCGTCATATATATAGACACCCCGCCAACAGTCTCACCCAGACCGGCGGCGGCGCCAACAAACACCGGGCCAAGGTAAGGGGCAAACGAGGGTTTCATTACCGTGCCCAGGGCGAATATCACCGGCGTCATCGGCACTGGAGCCAGAATGGTGGCACCGCCAAAGACGCTGATGATAAAGGCACCGAGATAACCGTAATGCGCCATCTCCCGGATTTCCTGCCAGTAAAATATCACCCCTATTGCCAGCAGTACGGTCAGGATTATGCCCCAGACGCCTACATGGTACTCCCACCTCTTCAAAGCCTGCTTTAGCTTTTCCCGATTAATACTCGGCATGGCTCAATTTACCCTCAGGCAGCAGCCTTGGCTCCCTTCTTCAGGGTAAAGGTCAAACCCTCCTTCCCCGCATCAACCTTGACGGTATCACCGTCAGCGAATTCGCCCTGCAATATCTTGGCTGAAAGGGGATTTTCAACATAGCGCTCAACGGCTCGTCTTAACGGTCGGGCACCATATACCGGGTCATAGCCCTGCTTGACCAGCCATGATTTCGCCGCTGCCGTCAGCTCAAGGTTCAGCTTACGCTCCGCCAGACGCTCCTGCAAATCCTTCACCAGCAGTTCAACAATGCTCTGGAGTTGCTCCTCGGTTAGCTGATGGAAGACTATTATCTCGTCTATCCGATTAATGAACTCGGGGCGGAAGGTCTTCTTCATCTCCGCCAGTATCTTATCCTTCATCGCCTCATACGCCTGCTTCTGGCCTTTGGCTTCCTCTTTCTTGGCGGCAAAACCAATGCCCATATCCCGCCGGATAAGCTCACCGCCGACATTAGAGGTCATAATGACTACCGTATTCCTAAAGTCCACGGTGCGACCATGACCGTCGGTTAAACGCCCGTCATCAAGTATCTGCAAGAGGCTGCTAAAAACCTCGGGGTGCGCCTTCTCAATCTCATCCAGCAGCACCACCCGATAGGGGCGCCGTCTCACCGCCTCGGTAAGCTGTCCCCCCTCCTCATAGCCAACATATCCCGGCGGGGCGCCAATAAGCCGCGATACGGTATGCCTCTCCTGATACTCGGACATATCAAGTCTCACCATGGCGTTCTCATCATCAAACATGAATCTGGCCAGGGTCTTAGCCAGCTCGGTCTTACCCACGCCGGTGGGACCGAGGAAGATAAAGCTGCCAATGGGTCGGCGGGGGTCCTTAAGCCCGGAGCGGCTGCGCCTTATCGCCTCAGAAACAGCCGAAACCGCTTCATCCTGATTCACCAGCCTCTCGTGAAGCCTCTCCTCCATATGAAGGAGCTTCTCCACCTCGCCCTCCAACATCTGGGAGACGGGGATACCGGTCCACTTAGAGATGAGCTGGGCAATCTCCTCCTCATCCACCACCTCATCAATCTTCTCCCCCTTCAGCCACTCACTCTTCGCCCGGTTATAGTCTTCCTCAAGGCGCAAGCGCTCACTCTTAAGCTGAGCCGACTTCTCATAGTCCTGGCGCTGCGATGCTGCCTCTTCCTCATTGGTCATTTGCTTGACCTTCTGTTCTAAGGACTTAACCTCGGGCGGAGCGCTCTCGGTATCAATTCTAATCTTGCTCGCTGCCTCATCAATAAGGTCGATAGCCTTATCCGGCAGAAAGCGGTCTGAAATATAGCGCTGGCTGAGTCTAGCCGCCGCCTCCAGGGCTTCGTCCTTAATCTTGACCTTATGATGCGCCTCATACCGGGGGCGGAGCCCCTTGAGCATCTCAATGGTTGCCTCAATGCTGGGCTCGCTGACAAACACCGGCTGGAGACGCCTCTCCAGCGCCTTATCCTTCTCAATGAACTTGCGGTATTCATCAAGGGTAGTGGCGCCAACACACTGCAGCTCACCATGAGCCAGTGCCGGCTTGAGCATGCTGCTGGCATCAATTGCCCCCTCCGCCGCCCCAGCCCCAACCACATTATGAATCTCGTCAATGAACATGATGATTTCGCCCTTTGCCTGGCGCACCTCATCCATCACCGCTTTAAGCCGTTCCTCAAACTCGCCGCGGAACTTGCTGCCGGCGACCAGCGCTCCCATATCCAGGGCTATTACCTTTCTCCCCTTGAGGGAATCAGGAACGTCATCAGCCACAATCTTCTGCGCCAAGCCTTCGGCGATAGCCGTTTTACCAACGCCGGCATCACCGACAATCACCGGGTTATTCTTGGTGCGCCTGGTGAGTACCTGCATTACCCGCTTAATCTCATCCTCCCGACCGATAACCGGGTCAAGCTTTCCCTCCTTCGCCAGCTCGGTGAGGTCACGACCGTACTTCTTCAGGGAGCGGTACCTCTTCTCCGCCCTGGCATCGGTAACCCGATGCCCGCCGCGGATTTCCTGAAGGACGCGATATACCTTTTCCTGGTCAACGCCAAAACGTTTAAGGATTTTAGCCGCCTCCCCCTTCTCCTCCCCGGCGATGGCAATAAGCATGTGTTCCGTGCCGATAAACTCGTCCTTTAGCCTGTCCGCCTCATCCCCTGCCCGCTTCAGCAGGCTGGCAATGCGGGGGGTGGCATAGACCTGCCCCGTCTCATAGGCGGCTTTAGGGAATTTCTCCAGGACAGCTTCTACCTGCTTCTTTACTTCGTCAATATCAACACCAAGCCCACTCAGGATGTCACCGACTAAGCCAGCCTCCTGCTGGAGTAGTGCCATCAGGATATGCTCCACATCCCACTGGCTGTGGCGATACTTCTGGAGCAGCTCCTGGGATAAAGCCAGCGCCTCCTGTGCCTGTTCCGTAAATCTCTCCTGCCTCATAATCTACCTACCTCAAATCCAATTACAATTCTGGCATCGCCATTAATATTCTATCCCTATATATATTATCACAAACAAGCCCCATAATTGCAATTGCTTATCAACCTCACCCCCTGTGTCCCCCTCTCCAATCTCGGAGAGGGGGAGGAAAAGAAAGAGGGGCGTCAGCCCCTCTTAGACACCCCGCTTTTAACGGTCTTCTTTTTCCCATACCCACCCACCCAAAAAGGTTTCACCTCTTTACAATCTCCTTGCCCCAAGGAAAGGAGGGAAAATTACAGGGATAAGCCGCAGACGCCCATAGGACGGGTGGGAAGAAAAACGTAAGCCAAAAACGGCGTGGGGGAAACAGAGGATTAAGGGCAAAACCTAATGGGCGGGTGGGTGGGAAGAAAGACACGGGTTAAAACGAGGGGTTTGATTTTCCTAAATTTCGGGGCTAGTCAGCCTTATGCCCTCCAGCGCCCGGCTAAAAATCTCAAGAAACTGCTTCAGTATCTTGGCCGTTGCCCCCCAGATTACCTGCCCCTGATACTTATAGACGTAAAAGCTAACAGACCTATCGCCTAAAACCGCACTCTTCTGATGTAAGCGGTCTTTGTCCAGAAGCACCGAGATAGGGGCTTCGATTATCTCCCCGACCTCTCTGCCAGCAATCTTGAACTGATAGGGGTAGGGGATAAGGGCAACAAAGGGGGAGATAACATAGTTGGAAGTCTCGGTGAGGGTGTCATCCAGCTCCCCCAGTACCTTAACCTTGTCGGGGGCTAAGCCTATCTCCTCGGCACTTTCACGCAGGGCGGTATCAGCCAGCGTCTTGTCCCCCTTGTGGCGGGCTCCCCCGGGAAAGGATACCTGCCCCTTATGCTCCTTCAGCCACTCCGCCCGTTTGGTAAACAGGATATAATACTGCCCTTCCTTATAATATATAGGCACCAGTACTGCTGCGGGCACCAGATTAGCACCAGTTATGCTCCGCTTCTGTCTCTGGGAAAAAACTTCCCTCAGCCTTCGCTCCATGGCTACAATAAATAATAGCACCAACCCCTTGCCAATACAAACTTGACAACTGGTACTTGCCTCATTATAATATATAAAAACCTGCCCCTTTGCTTTAAGAGTGCTTTCGGACTAGATTCCTAGGTTTGGTTTCCCCAATGTCAAGGTATATCTTTGTTACTGGTGGTGTAGTTAGTTCAGTTGGAAAAGGTATCACCGTCGCTTCCATTGGTACTATCTTAAAGAGTCGCCAAATTACAGTGTCAGTGCAAAAGCTAGACCCCTATCTTAATGTTGACCCCGGGACAATGTCCCCCTATCAGCATGGTGAGGTATTTGTCACCCAGGACGGTGCTGAGACCGACCTTGACCTGGGCAATTACGAGCGTTTCATTGATATTAACCTCGGCACCGAATCAAGCGTTACCTCGGGTCAAATCTACAGCACCGTTATCGCCAAGGAGAGGCGGGGCGACTTCCTGGGGGGAACGATACAGGTGGTACCCCATGTTACCACCGAGATAAAGGAACGCTTCAATCTACTGGCGGAGAAAACAAAGGCTGAGGTGGTTATTATAGAGGTCGGCGGCACCGTCGGCGACATTGAAGGACAGCCCTTCCTGGAAGCCATCAGACAGATGCGAAACGATGTGGGGCGGGATAATGTGCTCTATGTCCACGTTACCCTCCTCCCCTATCTTAATTCCACCCAAGAGATAAAGACCAAACCAACCCAGCACAGCGTTAATGAGCTCAGGCGTATCGGTATCCAGCCTGATATCATCATCTGCCGCAGCGACCACCCTATCTCCCAGGAGATAAGGGATAAAATATCACTCTTCTGCGACGTTGAAAAAAGGGCGGTTATCCCCATGCCCACGGTACCCACCATTTATGAGGTGCCGCTTGTCCTGGAAGAGGAGGGGCTGGGGCAATTAATTATAGACAAGCTAAAACTCAAGCCCCGCTCCTCAGACCTGAAGCCGTGGCGGGAAATGGTCAATCTCATCAAAACACCCCGCGAGCCGGTTAATATCGCCCTGGTGGGAAAATACGTGGAACTAAAAGATGCCTACTTCTCAGTGCGGGAGGCGCTATACCACGCCGCACTACATCACGGAAGGGATGCTGAGCTTAACTGGGTCCCTTCAGAGATACTGGAAAACAACGGAGACGATTCCGTGTTGCGCTCAGCCCAGGGTATTATTGTCCCCGGCGGCTTCGGCGTTAGAGGCATAGAGGGCATGGTAAAGGCAGCCACCTACGCCCGGGAGAATAAAATCCCCTACCTGGGGCTGTGCCTGGGGATGCACGTCATGGTAATTGAGTTTGCCCGCCATGTCCTTGGCTCAAAAAAGGCAAACTCAACCGAGTTTGATGCCAGGACTCCCCACCCCGTTATCGACCTCCTCCCCGACCAGAGGGGCAAGGCAACCAAGGGCGGCACCATGCGCCTGGGCAACTACCCCTGCCAGTTAGTCAACGGCAGCCATGCCGCTACTGCCTACGGGCAGAGCCTGGTCAATGAGCGCCACAGGCATCGCTATGAATTTAATAATAAATACCGTAAGCAGCTGGAGGCAGCGGGGATGGTCTGCAGCGGACTTTCCCCAGACGGCAATCTGGTTGAGGTCTGCGAGCTGGCTGACCACCCCTGGATGGTAGCCAGCCAATTTCACCCCGAATTTACCTCCCGCCCCGGTCGCCCCAACCCCCTGTTTCGCGACTTTATCGGGGCAGCTAAGGACATATTACGGGAAGGGGCTCAGCCGCCACTGCCCCTTTCCTCTGAGAGGTACAAATGAGAATTTTTCTGGATACAGCCAATATTGACCAAATCAGGCAAGGCGCCAAGCTGGGAATCGTGAGCGGGGTTACCACCAACCCCACCCTGGTGTCTAAGGAAAAAACTGCTGATTACGAAGCGGTGGTCAAGGAGATCTGCTCTATTATACCGGGGCCGGTCTCGGTTGAGGTGCTGGCTGAGAATGCCGAGTCCATGATAAAAGAAGCTCACCTCAAGGCTTCCTGGGCACCTAATGTCAATATCAAGATACCGCCCACCGCTGAAGGGCTTCAGGCAATAACAGCCCTGCACAAGAAGAAGATAAAGGTAAATATGACCCTCTGCTTTTCCGTAAATCAAGCCATCCTCGGGGCGCTGGCTGGCGCTAGCTATGTCAGCCCCTTTGTGGGCAGACTGGATGACGCCGGGCATAACGGCATGGAGCTGGTCAAGGATATAGTGGATGTCTTTGCCCATTACAAATTCTCCACCGAGGTTATTGCCGCCAGCATCCGTCACCCCGAACACTGCGTGGCGGCAGCCAAGGCCGGTGCCCATATTGCCACCGTCCCTTATAGCGTCCTGATGAAGATGATACAACACCCCTTAACTGATGTCGGCGTAGCTCGCTTCCTTAGCGACTGGCAGTCCGTCTCAAAGGGGAAATAAAACAACCATAGCGAGGCTTTACCATGAACATTAACGAACTTGAAACTAAAAGTCGAGAGGAGCTGCTTGAGCTTGCCAAGGGGGCGGGCATCACCAGCTATACCAACCTCAAGAAGCAGGAGCTCGTCATGCGCCTGCTTCAGGCAAGCGCCGAACAACAGGGCTATGTCTTCTGTGGCGGCATCCTGGAGATTACCTCGGAGGGCTACGGATTTTTGAGGCAGGACAGCCTCCTGCCCAGCTCGGCTGATGTCTATGTCTCCCAGTCCCAGATCCGCCGCTTCGGTCTGCGCAACGGCGATACCGTCGCCGGTCAGGGAAGACCACCCAAGGAGGGTGAAAAATACTACGGGCTGGTCAGGGTTGAGGCGGTTAACGGCGCCGACCCCGAGCTAGCCAAGGGCCGCCCTACCTTCGGCTCACTAACCCCCACCTTCCCCGATAAACTGATTAACCTTGAGACCAACCCCAACGAGCTTTCTACCCGGCTTATCAACCTCATTGCCCCCATCGGGCGGGGACAACGGGGCTTAATTGTATCACCACCCAAAGCCGGTAAAACCATCCTCTTAAAATCCATCGCCAATGCCATCACCACTAACTACACCGATATCAACCTTATGGTCTGCCTCATCGGCGAGCGACCGGAGGAGGTTACCGATATAAAGCGCTCGACCAAGGGAGAGGTGATATCGGCCACCTTTGACGAGCCGGTGGAGCACCATACCCGCGTCGCTGAGTTGGCGCTGGAGAGAGCCAAGCGACTGGTGGAGATGGCCAAGGACGTGGTCATCCTCCTTGACGGCATTACCCGCCTCACCCGCTCCTACAACCTGGTGATGCCGCCCAGCGGCCGCACCCTGTCCGGCGGCATTGACCCCGCCGCCCTCTACCCCGCCAAGCACTTCTTTGGCGCTGCCCGCAACACGGATGAGGGCGGAAGTCTGACCATCATCGCTACCTGCCTCATTGATACCGGCAGCCGTATGGACGAGCTTATCTACGAGGAGTTCAAGGGAACGGGGAATATGGAGCTCCACCTTGACCGCCGCCTCGCGGAACGGCGAATCTTCCCGGCAATGGATATTCAGCGTAGCGGCACCAGGCGGGAGGAGCTTCTGCTTGGCGAGGAGGAGGTAAAGCAGGTCTGGCTGCTCAGGCGCATGGTCTCCATGATTGCCTCTGACTCCACTACTTTTACCGAGACCACCGAGCGAGTCATTGACCGCCTGCGTAAAACAAAGACCAACGCCGAGTTTCTGGCTAACCTGACCAAGGAGACATAGGGAATTATTTAGCAACCTAATCCCCCCTTAAACCTATCCAAATAGGCACTATTTCGTTATAAACGAAGGGAGATATATGGCTTGACAAACGAAAAATCTGTGCTATAGTAAGATAGTAGCACCTGATAAGGTGCGCTATGATATTCAGGTAAAGGAGGTGATGCTATGACAAGGACCCGCAAGGGGAGCGAAATGAAAACTAACCGAAATCCAAAAATAACTTGGTCTCCACAAGGAGGGTGTTTTTGTGCTCTTGTTTATTTTTAGGGTTTTTTGTGCTCTGAGTCTTTTGTGGAGATATAATCCTTTAAGGAGGATAAATTAAAAGTCGATGAAAATCAAGAAAATATCTAACATATTTGGCGTAGGCTTGGCCCTGATAATGGTCTTCAGCCTGGCGTTTGCCCTGGTTCCGACCAAGGCAGAGGCGGCTCCCGCTATGTGGACACCCGAAACCGGCCCCGGCACTGCCGCTGTCATGTGCACCGCTGCTTCTGACGTAGACGGTATGGCGGTGGCATCGGATGGCATGACCATCTATGTCATTGACAACCAGGCCGGCGGTGGTGCTGATAGGATACTCAAGTCGCCCAACGGCGGGCGAACCTTCGCCGCGATAAACGATCCTACTATGGCGGCTGTCGTCCCCGCCCCGGACACCGCCACCGCTCCCTTCCGTGCCATAGCCGTCGCCCCGGATAACCCCAATGTGGTGGCTGTCGTCGACAGCGATGCGGCTGCTTCCCCCGGCAACGCTCTAGGGCGGGTGTTCGTCTCCGAGAATGGCGGCGTGAACTGGATAGCCCTGCCGGTGACTCCAGATATCGGCGCTACTCCTAACAGCGTCATGGACCTTGCCGTAGGACCGAGCCGAAGCACGGCCGCCCTCAGGAGGGACTACGCCGTAGCCACGGCTGACGATGCCGCGGGTGTTATGGCCGACGCCGACGTGTTCATTATCGGGCAGACTCTTGCCTGGGTAAGCGTTGGCGCTGCGGTTGCTGGCGCTGGCCTCTATGACTACACCTCGGTGGCATTCACGCCCGGCTACCTCGGCGACCGCGTTCTCGTCGCCGTTGGCTCTGACGGTGGTGGCCCTTCCCTGTTTCTGTTCTACCTTGGAGCGGCATGGGGAGTCGGCGCAGCCTACACCCCCCTGCCCAACGGGCCGGTGTGGATGCAGACGACACCAATAGACTACGACGCTCCTGCTGGTGGTGTTTTGGCTACCAGCATTCTCACCTCAGACATCGCCCTGCCCAGCAACTTTGACCCGACCACGCCCGGCGGGCAGAAGACGTTTGTCGCCATGGCTGGCGAACTGGCGGGTGTTACCGATGTCTTCCGCGTTGACTACCTGACGGTGAGGAAGCTCGGCATTGCCGCTGATATTGACATCCACAGCATCTCCTACTCGGGCGACCTTACCGGCGGCACGCTGGTTGCCGGCGCCACGGCGGGTATTGTGGCTACCGGTCTCTCTAACGTATTTTTCACCGTTGACCCGATGGCGGCATTCCCCACCTTTATCGGCAGCTCCAAGCCGCCGACGGGCGTTGACGGCGGGCCTTGGGAAACCGTCGCCGCTATGGGCGCAGCTAACGTTATCGTCGCCTGTCACCCCGACTTCCAGAACAACGGGTACATCTTTGCCGGCACCTCAGACGGAGGCACAGCTAACGGAGAGAGTGCCCTCTCCCTGTCCTATGACGGCGGCACTTCCTTCAACCAGATATCGCTCATAGACACCACCATTGCCGGTATGTCCGATGTCGCGGTGACACCGGATGGCGGGACGCTCTTCCTGGCAACCTGGAACGCCACTGACCCTGACGGTGGTGGTCCAATGCTTGACCTGGAGAGCCTGTGGAGGAGCCCGGTCATGGCAACTGCTGGTAGCTGGGACCGCGTAAGGACTTCCCCGGCGGAGTGGGGTAACGCTGTTGGTCAAACCATCATTCGCCTCAACCCCGGCTACGGTGACTTCCCCGTCGTTTACTGGGCAGATGTCGGTAATGTTAACATCCAGTACTCAAACGATAACGGCGCTATCTTCGTGGCTAGGAACTCGCTACCAGCCGTTATCATTGACGTAGCCGTGGAGGATGAGGATACCCTCTACGGTGCTTGTGCTGGCGCCGTCGTCTACAGGAGCGATAGCGCTGCCTGGAACTTCGCCGTAGGTCCGGTTACCACCGGCATTGGCCCTGCTATCAACATGATAGCCATGGCGCCTACCTATCCCCTTGAGCCGGTACCCGGTCACCTGCTGGTTGGCGCAACTGGCGCCGGAGTTGCCTACTCAACAAACGGCGCTGAATCCTTCGCCCCGCCAATAGGGACCGGTCTCGGCGCTTCCACCAATATGCAGGTTGTTGCCGATACCGACTACGCAACCAACAGCACCATCTATGCCGCCAGTGGTACTGCTGCTGCTGCGGCTGGTATTTTCCGCTTCGTGCTTGGCACCAGCTCTCTCTGGACGCGCATCGCCACCCTGACTACCGTTGACCTGGTTACTCCTACTCCGGCGTCTCCTGGTACCGTCTTCGGCATGGTGGCAACCAACGGCGCCCTATATGCCGGCTGGAATGATACAGCACCAGGTGGTGCAGTCTGGAGTGGTGCTGAGCGCTCGCTGAATCCAACAGCCGATTTGGGTATCTTGTCATGGTTCAGGATGGATGTCGGCTCAGCTGGCTCTGTGTTTGATGCGACACCACAATCGCTCAGGATTGATGGCACGACTTCACCCACCCTGTATGCCATTGATACTGGGGGTGCCGGAACGCTCATGTCCTACCTCGACCTTCTAGCTACAGCCACGACAACCATTAACACACCAGCGGCTGGCGCCACCATAGCGATTGACCCCGTAACCGGGCGCGCTATGCCGGTGACGCTAAACTGGGCTCCCATGGGCTTTTCCACTGGTCTGGTCAATAGCTACCAGGTCTTCCTCTTTGAAGAGAGCCAGGGTCCTGCCGGAGCCGAAGCGTACTTCGCTAACCTGGCTGGCGGTGGAATAAACAACCCAACGATTGACATCGTTCCCGTTGGCCAAGCGGCGCTTGGTGACATCGCCTACACCTTCGTCGGTGGGACTTCATACGGCATCATGATCCGGGCCTTCAACGAGGTTAGCACTGACAACATTGTCAGCAACTTCTGCGCTCCAGTCTTTATCGACATTGAGGCTTCTTCGGGCGTCATCACGCCAACACACGCTGGCCCCGAACTGACAAGCCCAATTCCTGGAACCCAGGACATTGATCCCGGTACTGGCTTTAGCTGGAACCCAATGGCTGGTGTTACTGAGTATGAGCTCATCATAGCTACTGACTCAGGTCTGACCTCTCCAGTAGCTGGAACGCCAGTTTATCTGGACACAACCAGCTACGGTCCGGTTGAGCTGGAGTACGCCGCTGACTACTACTACGCAGTCAAGGCAACTGAGCCAACCTCCAGTGTACAGACTGTCGGCCACTTCAGGACCATGGATGAGCCGGTAGAGAAGTACACCTGTGAGTACTGCGGCTTGACCTTCGACACTCGGGCTGAACTTGAGGCCCACATTGCTGCGGCACACGCAGCAGTGACTCCGCTCTACATCTGGATAGTTATCGCTATCGGTGCTATCCTGGTGATTGCGGTGATTTGGCTGATATTCACCACCCGCAGAGCCTAAGGACTAAAAGTTAACTCGAGCGGATACTCCGAGAACCCCCCACTAAGTGGGGGGTTCTCTTTTTAACCCATTAACCTATTGACTTTCAGCCAACGCGGGACTAAAATAAAATTCTCCACATGGCAAAGTTAGCATTAGCTCTGGGATTACTGCTATTGCTGCTGCCAATCTCGACCCCCCCGGTCTTTGCCGAGCCGGATACAGTTAAATGGTCTAGGGTTAATATCCCCACCCAGGGCAAGGCAGGGGGTTGGGTGCTGGCTGCGGGCTCAGATATCCAGCACCTGACAATGGCTTCTAACGGCATACTCTATGCCTACGGCAAAGGGCTGACCTACACCCTGTATCAATCAAGCGACAATGGCTATAGCTGGTCAGCCATCGGCAAGGTGCAGGACGCCATAGTCGATATCGCCATCGCTCCCGATAATGTTGTCTACTACGTCACCTCGTCCCAGCTTTATAAGTCAGTTGACGGCGTCAGCAAATTCATCGCCCTGCCCGGTCCGGGTGGGGCGGGGGCTAACAATATAGAAATCACCTCCCTGGATATCTCCGCACTGGGCAGCAACGTTATCATCGTCGTCGGCACTAAAGACGCCGATAACGGCGATCACGGCGGCATCTACCTTCGGGACGAAGCTGACCCCTTCACCTGGACAGACACCGGCCTGGGCAACTATGACGTCTACGGGTTAACCTTTTCACCAAATTACCCCACTGACCGCCAACTAATAGCTGTGGTCAGTGATGAAACCCATACCTTTATCACCACTGATTTTGCTGGTGCCGGCTGGGGAGCAACCATAGCCGATGCTAAAATCAATAACCTGGTGCCGGTATCAGCCGGCATTGCCTTCCCTGAGGATTACGACCCCAGCACAATTGCCAGCTACTTTGTCGCTATTGACAGCGGGGTGGGCAAGGGTGATGTCTACAGGGTGGAAAACTCAATGGCCATCGGCCTTAATATCGGCGCTGATGTCAGTGGGCTGGCAGTTAGCGGGGATAGGGCAAGGGCTAATCTCATCGCCGGTGCTGCCGCCACTACCGATGTTTACTTTAGCCACGATGGCGGCAGAACCTGGCAGCGAAGCACCAAACCACCGACCGGCGGGTCTAAGACCTGTATCGTTACGGCTCCGGACAGGATATACGCTGCCACCAGCGGCACCGACAGCGCCTTCTCCCATACCACCGACGGCGGCGCTACCTGGAACCAGCTAAGCCTGATTGATACCACCCTTGTTGACATTGTTGACCTGGCACCCTCCCCCGTCTACAGCGAGGATGAAACCATATTTATGATTACCTTTGGCGGTGAGCACAGCCTTTGGCGCAGCCTCAGTGAAGATACCTGGGAAAGGGTGTTCTCCAGCTCGCTGGCGACTATAGATACTATTGAGCGTCTTCGGCTGCCTCCACAATACGATATCGATAACCAGATAGTATTCATCGCCGGCACCAGTAACGGCAACCCCACAATATGGAAGTCAACAGATAACGGCCAAACCTTTGCCCGCCGCTCTGTTTCATTCCCGCTTAACACCTGGGCGGTGGTTGATGATACCACCCTGTTTATCGGCAGCTTTGATGGCAGTAACGGCCTTGTTTACCTCAGTACCAACAGCGGCTTGGGCTACTCTGAGGGGGCAATAGCTGGCGGTCAATCGTTAAGCTCCATAGCCCTATCCCCCAACTATGCTAAGGATAAGACTATCCTGGTTGGAAATAGCGATGGCTGGGTATTCTGGTCTGAGGATAATGGCTTATCCTTTGAGTCACTGCCTCAGGATGCCACCTCAAAGCCGCTGAGCGGCAATATAAGCGTCGCCTTTGACCCCGACTACGCCGACAATAACACCGTCTATGCCGCCAGCGACAGTGCCGATGAGGGCGTTTACCGCTTTATCGTGGGCCGGAGTGACAAGTGGGAAAGCATAGACAGCCCAGCTGGGGGCATGATTGGCCAGTTACTAGCCTCAGCCGAGGGAACGCTGTATGCCACCAACTTCAAGGCTAACGGTGGCATGGAGCGCTGCCTCAACCCAACATATCCACTGGGGCCAAACTTTGAAACCGTAACCAAAGGGCTTGACGATGGGGCTACCCTCATTGGACTATGGCTCTGTGGTAACCAGTTGTGGTCGATTGACAGCACTAACACCAGACTGATTACCTATATTGATAGCCTGGTCCAGCCTATTACCCTCACCTCACCTGCCGACGAGGCAATAGGCATGGGCATGATTATCAATGATATGGTTAAGAATATAAGCCTTGACTGGGAGACGCTACCGGGTGCCACCGAGTATAAGTGGCAGCTTAACTATGACACCGACTTCTCCAGCATCCCCGCCGGCTTTGAGGGGAATACCAGGGGCAGCTCAGCCCAACTACCCGAACTTGACCCAACCACCACCTACTACTGGCGGGTGAGAGCCACCGAGCCCGTATTAAGCCCGTGGTCAGATAAATGGTCATTTACCACCAGCTTTGGCACCGAGGCCTATGCCCCGCAGCTGGAGAGCCCCCAAGCCGGCGCCACCAGCGTTCTCATAAAACCAATATTCCAGTGGAGCGCTATAGCTGGCGCCGATGGCTACGAACTGGTCGTATCCACCGAGGCTGCCGTTGACAACCCCACCATCTTAAAGACCGGCACCTTCGCCCTGCCCACTACCGCCTGGCAGGCCAACATAGAACTGGATTATGATACCACCTACTACTGGAAGGTAAGGGCTGTCGGCTCCAATACTTACAGTCCCTGGAGTGCGGTTAGTGCCTTTACCACCGAGTCAGCGCCATCAAATCCCTCAAACCCACCGCCAGAGTCATCACAACCAACCTCCTCAACCAGCCCCGACTGGACAGAGTGGATCTTGCCAGCAGGCGGCGCCATGTTCATCGTCTTTCTCCTCATCATGATTATGATGCTAATCACCATGATGATACTGGTGGTAAAGATATCGAAGCTCTAGGGGATTTAGCGCTGGTAATCTAATAAGAAGACCTGCGAACTGAGGGGAAGGTTTGACTTGCTGACGGAGAGCTTAGGCTGGGAATTGACCTGTTTTGCCCCTATCTCCTTAAGGAATCTATCCACCGGCTCCAGCTCCCACTTTAACGCCGGCGTTTTGTAATGCATGGGAATTATAACCTTGGGCTCAAGCTGTCTCACTACCTCGGCGGCCATAGGGGCATTTATGGTGGAAACCCCGCCCACCGGAAGCAGCAGCACATCCACGTTGCCTATATCCTCAATCTGCTCATTGGTAAGCACATGCCCCAGGTCGCCAAGGTGGCACACCGCCACCTCGTCTATCTCCATAAGGTAGACGATATTTTTGCCCCGCTTCTTACCCCCATCCCCATCGTGAAAGGTGGCTATGCCGATAATCAGGACGTCGCTGATTTCATACTCACCGGGGCGATTGACCACCCTCGGCTTTGGCTGACCACCAACACCCTCAACATAGTTGTGTCCCGGGTGGTCATGGCTCACGGTTACAATACGGGCCGTAGGCTTGCCCAGTGAGTAACCCAAGTCCTTGGAATAAGGGTCAGTGACAATTGTGGCGCGACTACCCCTAATCCTGAAGCAAGAATGACCCAGCCAGCTAATATCCATTTCGTATAAATATAGCATAGCTGTCGCCTCCCCATCAACCTCACCCCCTCACGTTTTTCTTCCCATACCCACCCACCCAAAAAGGTTTCACCTCTTTACAATCTCCTTGCCCCCGGGGGAGGAAAAGAAGAAGTAAAGCCCTATAGGGCGGGTGGGTGGGAACTAAGTCACTTGCTAGGGGGGTGGGGGGAAATTACGGGATAAACCGCAAAGCCTAATGGGCGGGTGGGTGGGAAAAAAGACTTTTGTTAAAGGGGGAGAGGGGCTACTAATCTCTTGACAAGAGGGGCTAAAGGTGGTAAGTTAGACATGTTTAGCAGTCTTAACACTAGACTGCTAAATTAAGGAGGTCAAGGTGTTAACCCCCAGAGGCGAGGCAATACTCAAGTCTATAATAGCCCAGTATATTGTTCGGGCGGTGCCGGTGCCTTCGCAGAGCCTCATTGACGACCGCGAGCTGGCGGTAAGCTCAGCCACCATCCGCAATGAGATGGCACACCTGGAGGAGGAAGGCTATATTACCCGCCCCCACCCTTCAGCGGGGAGCATGCCCTCAGACAAGGGCTACCGCTACTATGTGGAGACCCTGGGCAACATCAGACTCCCCTCAACCCAGCAGCTTTTAATAAGACACCTCTTCCACCAAGTGGAGGGGGAGCTGGAGGAGTGGCTGAGCCTGGCGGCAACACTCACTGCTCAGCTAGCCCAGAATGTGGCTATAGTGGCTATGCCCAAGACGGCAAATCTCCAGCTTAAGCATCTGGAGGCCATAGCCCTGCAAGAGGAAATGGCACTGGTTATCGTCGTCCTTCATGGCGCCAGGCTAAGGCAACAACTATTAACCTTTGACCAGCCGGTAGCTCAATCAGAACTAACGGCCATGGCTAGTAAACTAAATGCTGCCTATTCTGACCTGACGCGGGGAGAGATTTTAGCCAAGAAGATGAAGCTTTCCCCCACCGAACAGCAGCTTTATGACTGCCTGCTCAAGATAATGCAGGCTGAAGACGAGCAGGAATCGGAGAGGTCCTACCTCGATGGAATCCACTTTGTCCTCAACCAGCCGGAATTCCATCAGGCTCAAAGGGTGCTAACCCTGATGGAACTGGTTGAATGCCGAAGGCTACTGAGGACAATTACCCCGGAGAAGATGGGTGGTCACGGGGTGCAGGTAATCATCGGCAAGGAGAATAAGGCAGAGGCGATTCAAAATTGCAGCGTGGTCATCAGCCAGTACGGTCTGCCGGAAGAAGCCATCGGCACCATAGGTGTCGTTGGCCCCACCCGCATGCCCTATGCCCGAACCATCTCCGCCGTAGGCTACCTCTCAACGGTGCTGAGCCAGCTGGTAGCCGAGCTCTACGGGAGAAAGCAGGCTGAGTCAAGCTCATAAAGAAAGTTAAAGAGAGGCTTTGCCTCTCTTAATAACCTCTTCCCCCTCTCCTTTGAAGGAGAGGGGGATAAAGGGGGTGAGGTAGATAATCATGATACCAACAGAACCCGAAGAGGAACAAAACAAAGAAACAGAGCCAGAGTTAAGCGAGATAGAGGGCGAAGAGGCATTAAAACAGGCTCTGGCTGAGGAGAAGGCAAAGGCAGAAGCCAACCTGGCCGGCTGGCAGAGAGCGCAGGCAGACTACGTCAACTACAAGCGGCGAGCCGAGCAGGACAAGGAGGAAATCAGCCAGTTTGCCAACTCCATACTTGTCCTTAACCTGCTGCCAATTCTGGACGACTGGGAGCGAGCCCTGGCTTCTATCCCGGATGACCAAGCCGACCTTAGCTGGATAGAGGGTATCAGGCTCATTGAGCGCAAGCTGCGCGGGGTCTTAGAATCCCAGGGGCTGTCCCCCATTGAGGCGGTGGGGCAACCGTTTGACCCCACCCTGCACGAAGCAGCCATGCAGGGGAAGGGTGAGGAAGGGATAGTTGTTGAGGAGCTGCAAAAGGGCTACAAGTTCCGCGACCGGGTTATTCGCCCATCCAAGGTAGTGGTGGGCAACGGAGAAGAAGAAAAAGAGGAGGAATAAGCTATGGCAAGAGCTGTAGGAATTGATTTAGGGACAACCTTTAGTGAAGTAGCGGTAATGCAGGCAGGGGAGCCGGTAGTTATCCCCTCCGCTGAAGGTGACACCCTCTTCCCCTCAGTAGTGGCGATAAGTAAGAGCGGGGAGCGCCTGGTGGGGCAGATAGCTAGGCGCCAGGCCATCGTTAACCCGGAGAATACTATCTACAGTATCAAACGCTTTATGGGGCGTAAGTGGGGTGAGCCACTGGGGCGGGAGCTACCGGTAGAGGAGGATGCCAAGCGCAAGACCTATAAGGTAACCAAGGGACCCGATAATGAGGTGCGGGTGGTGATGGGGGAAAAGGAATACAGTCCGCCAGAAATCTCGGCAATGATTCTGCAAAAACTGAAGACGGATGCCGAGGCTTACCTCGGCGAGAAGGTAGTTGACGCCGTAATCACCGTTCCCGCTTACTTCAACGATGCCCAGCGCCAGGCGACCAAGGATGCCGGTACCATAGCCGGGCTTAATGTGCTGAGAATAATCAATGAGCCAACGGCTGCCTCCCTAGCCTATGGACTGGGCAAGAAGAAGGAAGAGACCATCGCCGTCTACGACCTCGGTGGTGGCACCTTTGATATCTCCATCCTTGAGATTGGTGAAGGCACCTTCCAGGTCAAGTCAACCAGCGGTGATACTCACCTTGGTGGTGATGACCTTGACCAGAAGGTTATGGACTGGCTGTGTGATGAGTTCAAACGAGACCAGGGGATAGACCTCAAGCAGGACAGGACGGCTTTGCAGCGACTCAAGGAAGCCGCGGAAAAGGCAAAGATTGAACTGTCAAGTGTCACCCAGACCGAGATAAACCTACCCTTTATCACCGCCGATGCCAGCGGTCCCAAGCACCTTACCGTTACCCTTACCCGCTCCCAGCTTGAGCAACTGGTAATGGACCTGGTAGAGAAAACCCTGGAACCCTGCCGCCAGGCACTGGCTGACGCCGGAAAAAGCGCCTCCCAGATTGATGAGGTGATTCTGGTTGGCGGGCAGACCAGAATGCCCCTGGTTCAGAAGAAGGTAACGGAATTCTTCGGCAAGGAACCACATAAGGGGGTAAACCCCGATGAGGTGGTATCCGTAGGTGCTGCCATCCAGGCCGGGGTGCTCAAGGGAGAGGTCAAGGAGGTTTTACTGCTTGATGTTACTCCCCTCACCCTCGGTATTGAGACCCTGGGCGGGGTGGCTACTACCCTTATTCCGCGCAACACCACCATCCCCACCGCCAAGAGCCAGACCTTCAGCACTGCCGCCGATAGCCAGCCCAGTGTTGAGATTCATGTCATGCAGGGGGAAAGGCCCATGGCTGCCGATAACCGGACGCTGGGACGGTTTATGCTTGACGGCATTCTACCGGCACCAAGGGGGGTGCCCCAGATTGAGGTCACCTTTGATATTGATGCCAACGGCATCTTAAATGTCAGGGCTCAGGATAAGGGCACCGGCCGGGAGCAGAAAATCACCATCACTGCCTCCAGCGGTTTGTCTAAGGAAGAGGTGGAAAAGATGCAAGGGGAAGCCGAGACCTACGCCGCTGAGGATAGCCAGCGCCGCGAGGAAGCAGACACCCGCAATGCCGCCGACACCCTGGCCTATACTGCGGAAAAGACCCTCAGAGACCAGAAAGAAAAAATACCCGCCGATTTAAATAAGGAGGTAGAGAGTAAGGTTCAAGCGGTACGCTCGGCACTACAGGGTACCGATTTAAACGCCATCCGCCAGGCAATGCAGGAGCTATCCGACTCCATGCAAAAGCTAGGTACCACCATCTATCAACAGCAACCACCCCCCGGTGGTGAGGTACCCCCGGGCAAGGAGGGTGGCGAAGAAGGAGAAGGAGAAGGCACCGTAGAGGGCGAGTTTAAAGAGGTGTAAATAAAGGGAGCCTTCTTTCCCACCCTCCCACCCTCATTAGGCTTCGCCTCTAAAACTCTCCCCCCAAAATGGGGGAGGAAAAGAGAGTCTAAGAGGGTGAAACCCTTTTGGGCGGGCTGGGTGGGAAGAAAAACGTAAATTAAAAGGGGGGAGGACGAGGTTCTAATAATATGCTAAAGCGTGACTATTATGAAGTCCTCGGCATAGATAGAGACGCCTCTGATGAGGAAATAAGGAGGGCGTTTCGCCGGCTTGCCTTCAAGTATCACCCCGACCACAACCGCGACGAGCAGGCGGGGGAAGAATTCAAAGAGGTAAACGAAGCCTACGAAGTCCTCTCCAACGCGGAAAAGCGTGCCGCCTATGACCGCTTCGGGCATGGTGGTATCGAGGGGTTCGGGGAACAAGGCTTTGACCTTGGCGGTTTCGGCGATATATTTGATGCCTTCTTTGGTGGAGCCACCGCCACCGCCCGCCGGGGACCACAGCGCGGCACTGACCTTTACTACAGCATCACCACCTCCTTTGAGGAAGCAGCCCTGGGCTGTGAGAAGGAGATAAGCATATTACGCACCGAAAACTGCTCAAAGTGCCAGGGCGTCGGCTCCAAGCCGGGCACCCAGCCCAAGAAATGCCCCAGCTGCAACGGTAGCGGGCAGGTGCGCCGCGTCCACCAGAGTCTCTTCGGTCGTTTCGCTCACACCGCCACCTGCGAGCAGTGCCAGGGCAGCGGCAGAATTATTACCGACCCTTGCCCCCAATGCCAGGGCACAGGCAGGGAGAGGCACAAGCGTAAAATTACGGTCAATATCCCGGCTGGAGTTGACAACGGCACTTACATACGCCTCAAAGGTGAGGGGGAAGCGGGGATAAGGGGCGGCTCGACGGGCAGTCTTTACCTCACCCTCTCAGTTAAGGAGCATGAATTCTTCAGCCGCCGTAACGATGATATCCTCTACGAGCTGCCAATCGACTTTGTTCAGGCTACACTGGGCACCGAGGTAGAGGTGCCTACCCTTAACGGCAACGCCAAGCTCAAGATTCCGCCCGGCAGCCAGACGGGGCAGGTATTCAGGCTGAAAAAGCAGGGGGTTCCCCGTCTCCATAAAAACGGGCATGGCGACCAGCTGGTTACCCTCTTTGTCGCCACCCCGGAGTCGCTAACCAGAAAGCAGCGCCAGGTACTTAAGGAGTTTGGCAATAGCCTAAGTCCAGCCAATATGCCAGGGGCAGAAAAGTGGAAGGGATTTTCCCACCGCAGTCAGTAACCGCTGCTTCAGCGCTTAAACAGCCAGTGCTTCAGCGCTTAAACAAAGAGAACAGCTGCCACCTCCGCCCCACCAGCTCGTGCCCGGCCTGCGCCTCCATCAACTCCAGGGCGGCTTGACGGGGGCTAAGCCCGCGGTAAAGCACCTGATAAAGCTTCTCGGTAATTGGCATCTCCACCCCAAGCTGCGAGGCAAGGTTGTGGGCAACAACAGTAGTGTTTAACCCCTCGGCGACACCGCTCATGGAGCCGGTTATCTCCTCCACCGGGCGCCCTTTAGTTAACTCCACCCCAATATAGTGATTACGACTTAACGGGCTGGAGCAGGTAGCGATTAGGTCGCCCAAGCCGGTCAACCCGGAAAAGGTCAGTGGATTTGCCCCCAGGGCGACACCCAGAGCCGTTATCTCAGTGAGACCGCGGGTGACTAAGGCTGCCTTAGCATTATCACCATAGCCCAAGCCGTCAGTGATGCCGGCACCGATGGCAATAATATTTTTTAATGCCCCTCCCAGCTCCACGCCGGTGACATCGGTATTGGTATAGAGACAAAGGCTGGGGGTGTTTAGCAGCCGCTGAGCCTTTCTGACTACAGCCTCCCCCTCAGCCGCTACCACCGCCACCGCCGGCAGGTTCTGGAGAATCTCCTGGGAGAGATTAGGTCCGGAAAGAACGCAGATATTGGGCCAAAAATCGGGGTTTATCTCGTCAGCAATTACCTCGGAGAGGCGCTTGTTACTGCCAACCTCCATGCCCTTGGCGGCACTAACGATTAATATCGAACCGTCCAGGTGCTCGGCAACTGTCTTCATGTTCTGCCGCATACTCTGGGATGGCACCGCCAAGATTACTGCCTTAGCTCCAGCTAAGGCTTCCTCCAGTGAGCTGGTGATTGATAAACTGGTGGGAAAGGTAACATCGGAAAGCGCCCCGGAATGATGTTCGGCTTTTTCCAGTTCAGCGGCTTCTTCTTCCGTTCGCGCCCACAGCCCAACCTCCACCTTGTTACCGGATAGTACCACCCCCAGGGTTACCCCCCAGATAGTGGTACCAATAATGGCAACCTTGGGCATACCTTACCCTGCACCCCCGGTGCGGCCAGAGGAGGAGGCTCTCCTCTTTGCCTTCTCACCGAGCTTGCGCTCCTTGCCTGATATCAATCGGGCAATGTTATCCCGGTGCATAATAAAGATTATTACTGTTCCCACGAAGGCGTAAAAGAGGTACTCTATGGGGAAGTTATTCATAATGGTGAGTGGAACCAAAACGGCATAACTACCGACGGCTCCGGCAATGGAGCCCAGTGATACATATCTGGTCAAGCCGGCGCCGATAATTATAATCTCGCCGCCAAATATTGCTGCCGGTGGGCATAGGGCGATTAAGCCACCGAAGAAGGTAGCCACCCCCCTTCCCCCACGGAACTTGAGGAACACCGACCAGTTATGCCCAGCGATAGCGGCTAACGCCGCCAGAACCTCGGCCACCAGCGCCCCCAAGCCAATGCCGTTCACCACCAAGTAGCTATGGCCGACTATCAAGCCAGCAAATATCACCGCCAGCATTCCCTTTGACAGGTCAAGGAGAGCCACCAAAATTGCCGTCTTGCGACCGGCGGTGCGGAGGACGTTGGTTGCCCCTATCTTGCCACTACCATACTTGGTGACATCCACCTTGGCCTTGGTGTATTGTCTGGTTAAGAGCAGGCCAAAGGGGATAGCGCCCAAAAGATAACCAAGTATTATTACACTTACAAATTTGAAAATCATCATGATGGTTCGCCTCTGGTCTTAAATATTAAACGAAGCGGAGTACCACCAAAGCCGAATGCCTGGCGCAGCTTGTTCTCCAGGTAGCGCTGGTAGGAAAAGTGTACCAGCCTAGCGTCGTTGACAAAAAAGACGAAGGTTGGGGGGTTGACCTCAGCCTGGGTAGCATAAAAGACCTTCAGCTGCTTAGCGCCCTTTCTGGGCAGAGTATGAGAGGCTACCGCTGTCTCAACCACATCATTAACCGAGGCCGTAGCTGGACGCCTGAGCCTCTCCTCGTATACCTCAAACGCCTGAGGCATTACCCTGTCCACCCCCTGCCCAAGCTTGGCCGAAATATAAAGTACTGGTGCATAGGACATAAATCTGAGCTGGCGCCTGATATGCCTGTCATATTCAGCTACACCCTTGCTCTGAGCCAGGTCCCACTTATTAACTATCAATATCACTCCTTTAACCGATTCCTGAATATATCCGGCGATATGCTTATCCTGAGCCGTAACTAGCTCAGTGGCATCAAGCACAAGCAGGGCGATATCCGCCTCATCAATAGCGCGGAGGGCACGCATTACGCTGTACCGCTCCACTCCTACCCCCCACCGACCCCGCCGCCTGATACCTGCGGTATCAATAAGTATCACATTTTGACCCCCAAAGTCAAGTGCCGTATTCAAGGCATCGTGGGTGGTGCCCGGGGTTTCATCAACAATAGCCCGCTCCTCACCCAGAATGGCATTTAAGAGGGTTGACTTGCCCACGTTAGGTCTGCCCACGATAGCCAGCTTCATAATCTCAGCCCCCATCTCCACAGCCTTGGGGGTCGGCAGCAGCGAGACAATCCTGTCCAGCAGCTCAGCAGTGTGCCGGCGATGATAGGCTGAAATCACCAGCGGCTCACCAAGCCCAAGCTGGTAAAATTCCACCGCCTCACTCTCAAGGGTGGGGTTATCCGCCTTATTAGCCGCTATTATTAAAGGCTTGCTTGAGCTGCGAAGCATCTGGGCAATCTCAAGGTCAGAGGCAACCACCCCATCCTTGGCGTCAACCAGGAAGATAAAAAGGTCAGCCTCGGCGATAGCTACCTCAACCTGCGCCCTTATTCCCCGCCCCACCGAAGAGCGGGGGCTTAGTTCCAGACCGCCGGTATCAACCAGGGTAAACTGGGTCCCCTGCCAGGAAATATCGGCAAAGATGCGGTCGCGGGTTGTCCCCGGCACATCGGCAACAATAGCCAGCCGCTTGCCCGCCAGGCGATTTAGCAGGGTAGACTTGCCCACATTCTGTCGGCCAATAATAGCCACAATCGGTTTAGCCATAATGTTAACCCTTCAGACCGATGGCAGCCACCAGTAGCAATGCCGAGGCGGGGAGGAAAAGCAGACCGATACTGAATATTGCGAGCATGCTGACCGCCAGCATAGCGACGGCACTCGTCCACAGGAAAGGCTTCCCCAGGCGAGGCTTCCTCTTGCTCAGCACTATCGCCAGAAGCCCCAGTATGCCCAAAAGGGAAATGAAAGACAGGACAGGCAGGGCATCACCGGCGACGCCGGCTTCAACCATGCTAGCCATCCTCTCCTCTCCAACCCCACCGGGGAATGGGGGTGTGACACCCACTTTGTAAATGGGCAGGAACACCAGAAGAGGAGCCAGAAAACCCCAAACCCCGCCCACTATTCCGCAGGGCACAGCTACTTTACGCATGGTACTCATCTCAACCCCTCACCCTTTATCCCTCTCCCCTTAGCAAGGGGAGAGGGAAATTTTTTGTAAGAGAGGCGAAGCCTCTCTTTAACTCTCCTTTGATAAAAAGGGGATACCCCCTACTTAATCAGGTGCTTAAGAGGGGTGAAACCCCTCTTTTCTTTTTCTCCCCCTCTCCTTTGAAGGAGAGGGGGAGACAGGGGGTGAGGTAGAATCCCCCTAGCGAAAGCCGGCCAGTGGAATCTCCAGTCCCCCCAGTATCTCCGCCAGCAGCGCTTTCTGAAGGTGCAGTCTGTTTTCTGCCTGGTCAAAGACCACTGAGCGGGGGCTATCTATGACCCCCTCAGCCACCTCCTCCCCATGATGAGCCGGTAAGGGATGCATAAATATAGCTTCTTCCCCGGCCAGGGACAATAGCTCACTATTCACCTGATAGCTGGCAAACACCTTGCGCCGCGCCTCAGCCTCAGCCTCCTGCCCCATACTTGCCCAGACATCGGTATAAACAATATCAGCCCCGCTCACCGCCAGACGCGGGTCCTCAGTGCAAACTATCTCACCACCAGCGTTGCTCTGCGCCAGCTCCACCGCCTTGTCGTCAATAGCGTAGCCGGGCGGGGAAGCAATCCTGAAATTCATACCGCTAAGCGAAGCCGCCAGCATAAGGCTGCGGGCGACGTTGTTACCATCGCCAACGAAGGCTAGGGTCAGACCAGTTAATTCCCCCTTCTTCTCATAAATGGTGAGTATGTCAGCCAGAGCCTGGCAGGGGTGCTCCCAATCGGAGAGGGCGTTTATCACCGGCACGCTGGAATTACTGGCCAGAACCTCCAATGCCTTGTGGGAAAAGGTGCGGGCGGCAACGGCATCCACATAGCGGCTGAGCACGCGGGCAACATCGGGAACCGCCTCCCGCTGCCCCAGGCCAACCTCAGCCGGGGACAGATAAATGGTCTGCCCGCCTAACTGGCGCATAGCCAGCTCAAAGCTGACCCGGGTCCGAAGGGACGGCTTCTCAAACATTATCGCCAGCGTCTTCCCGCTGAGCATGGACAGCCAGCCCTGGGCTTTCATATCAACGGCATCTGATATTAGCTGGCGAACATCCTCACTGGTAAGGTCAGCTATTGATAACAGGTCTTTCCCTTTCATGCCCTACAGTATATCACGAAAAGCCAATTATTCAACATGGTTCTCTTTTCCCATACCCACCCACCCAAAAAGGTTTCACCTCTTTATAATCTCCTTGCCCCACCCCCAGGGGAGGGAGAGAAAATTACAGGATAAGCCGCCGACGCCCGTAGGGCGGGTGGGTATGGGAAGCAAAACAAATGGGGGCTTGACAGGGCACAATAACCAACCTAATATGCTGCAGGAGGCTGGACATGCCCGAGAGTGAAAAGTTTACCGTATCTGGAGACAAGCTGGTAGAGAAAATAAAGCAACTCATCCATGAGGGCAATATCAGAAGGGTGCGCGTAATACATGAAGGGCGAACCGTGCTTGAGATTCCACTATCAATTGGGGCGCCGGCGGCGGCAATCGGCATTATGGCGGCTCCGGTCCTGGCGGCAGTGGGCGCCTTCGCCGCGCTGGTAACCGAGTGCACCATTGAGGTGGAGAGGATGGAGGAGAAGTAATGAAAAGGCTGCTACTGGCATTACTGGTTATTGCCGTCACCTTAACTGTTGGCTGCACCAAAACGCAACCCGATATAACTGCGGACACCACCCCCCTGGAAGCACAAACCCCGATAATTGCCGATATCACCACCCAGGAAGCATTCACCCTGATAGAGGATAACCAGAATAACCCGGACTTTGCCATTATCGACGTGCGCACAGCGCAGGAGTTTGCCACAGGACATATAGAAAACGCCATAAATTTAGATTACCGTTCTGATACCTTCCAGGATGAGCTCGACGATCTGGATAAGGAAAAAACCTATCTCATTTATTGTGCCGTCGGGGCTCGCAGCTCCAGCGCCCTGGACATCATGGCGGGACTTGGCTTTATGGAAGCCTATAATATGCTGGGCGGGATTAACCAGTGGCAGGAAGATGAACTGCCCACGGTAGAATAGAACCTTCTGTACCCTTCCCCACTCTGCTATAATATATTCGTGAAGAAGCCGCTTCTGGTCTTATTTGACGGCAATGCCCTGATTCACCGCGCCTTTCACGCCCTGCCCCCGCTCAGCGTGAGCAAGACCGGCGAGACGGTGGGCGCTGTTTACGGCTTTGCCCTGATGCTGCTCAAGGTAATAAACGAGCTGAAACCCACCCACTACGCCATCGCCTTTGACATGAAAGCCCCCACCTTCAGGCATAAACTCTTTCCTGAGTACAAGGCACAGCGCCCGCCCGCCCCCCAAGAACTAATCAACCAGCTGGGGAGGGTAAGAGAATTAGTTTCCGCCTTCTGCATTCCTATCTTTGAGCTTGAGGGCTATGAGGCAGACGACCTGCTGGGTGCCCTCAGCCAGCAGGCAAGCAAGCAGGACGTTGACACCGTCATCGTTACCGGTGATGCCGATACCATGCAGCTTGTCTCCCCCAGGGTAAAGGTTCTTTACCCCAAGCCGGGGAAGAGCTTCTCTGATACCATGCTCTACGACGAAGCGGCGGTGATGCAAAAGTATAGCCTGAAGCCGGAGCAGATTGCCGACTTTAAGGCACTGATGGGCGACCCATCAGATAATATCCCCGGTGTCCCCGGTGTGGGTAAGAAGACGGCGGTCAAGCTCCTCCAGCAATTCGGCTCCGTAGAAAAAATCTACGAGCATATAGACGAGGTGACACCGCCCAAGCTCCAGAGCATACTGCGGGAAAATGAAGCCATCGGCCGTAAGAGCAAGGAACTGGCGACCATCGTTATACAGATACCGGTTACCATGAACCTTGATGACTGCCGGGTTAGCCAGTATGACCGCAATAAAGTGGCCGAGCTCTTCCGCGAGCTTGAGTTTGGCAGCCTGCTGCCCAAACTGCCCCAGACAGAAGGGACAACAGAGGTTGAAGCCAAGCCGCCCCAGGGCGACTACCGTATCGTAAACACCGCCCCCGCCCTTGACGAGCTCATAAAGCGCCTGTCAGCAGCCAAGTCCTTCGCCGTTGACCTGGAGACCACCGGCCTGGACCCGATGTCAGTCCAGCTCGTCGGCATATCCTTTTCGCCGGCTGAGGGCGAAGCCTACTATATCCCGGTGGGCCATGTGGGCCTGGATGAGATAGGGCAACTGCCCCTGGAGGAGGTCATCGCCAAACTTAAAACACCCCTGGAAGACCAGAAACTAGCCAAGCTCACCCACAACGGCAAGTATGACACCACCGTGCTGGCTGAATACGGCATAGAGGTAAAAAATCTGACCTTTGATAGTATGCTCGCCGCCTATCTGCTGGGGGAGAAATCATTAGGACTAAAGACCCTCGCCTTCAGCAAGCTGGCCATTGAGATGACACCCATCAGCGAGCTTATCGGCTCGGGGGCAAAGCAGATTCCCATGTCCCAGGTAGAAATTGCCCGCGCCGCCGACTACGCCTGCGCCGATGCCGATATGACGGGGCGGCTGAAGGCAATGCTGGAGCCGGAGCTTCACCAGCGGGGGCTGTGGCAACTCTTCACCGAGGTTGAGCTGCCCCTGATGCCGGTGCTGGTCCACATGGAAAGGAACGGGGTCGCCCTGGATACCGAATTATTGAGGCAGATGTCGCACCGCCTCGGCGAGCAGCTATTAAAGCTGGAGGCTGATATATATAACAGTGTCGGCCATCAGTTCAATATAAACTCGCCCCAGCAGCTGAGCACCGTCCTCTTTGATGAGCTAAAACTACCGACCGCCCGCAAGACCAAAACCAGCTATTCCACCGGGGCGGCGGTGCTGGAGGAACTGCGTAGTGCCCACCCCGTAATAGAATTCATCCTTGACTACCGCCAGCTAAGCAAGATAAAGTCAACCTATATTGACGCCCTGCCCAGCCTCATCAACCCCAAGACAAAGCGGGTGCACACCAGCTTCAACCAGACGAGGACGGCTACCGGCAGGCTCTCCTCCAGCGAGCCCAATCTCCAGAATATCCCCGTCCGCGGCGAGATGGGCAAGGAGGTCAGGCAAGCGTTTATCGCCCCTAAAGGGTCTTATCTTTTAGCGGCCGATTATTCCCAGATTGACCTCCGCGCCCTGGCTCACCTCTCCCAGGACAAGAGCCTGCTTGATGCCTTCCGCCATGATGAGGATATCCACAGTGCCACTGCCGCCCAGGTCTTCGGCGTTAAGCCCCAAGCGGTAACCCCGGAGATGCGGCGGGTGGCCAAGACGGTCAACTTCGGCGTTATCTACGGCATGAGCGAATACGGCTTAGAGCAGGCGACGGGATTATCGCGGGAGGAAGCCGCCCAGTTCATCACCGCCTACTTTGAAAAATACCCCGGGGTGAAAAAGTACCTTGAATCGACCAAGAAAAAGGCTAGGGAAAAGGGCTATGTTCAGACCATCCTGGGCAGGAGGCGCTCCATCCCCGAAATCAACTCACAAAACCGGCAGGTGAGGGAGGCCGCCGAAAGAATGGCCATAAACATGCCGGTACAGGGCACATCCGCCGATATCATAAAGGTAGCCATGATTAATTTAGACCGGGAGCTGGAGAAAAGCCAGCTTAAGAGCAAGATGCTGCTTCAGGTGCATGACGAGCTTATCTTTGAGGTGCCCCAGAAAGAGCTGGAGGAGATGCGCCGGCTTGCCCCCGAGATAATGTCCACGGCACTAGAACTCAACATTCCGCTAAAGGTGGACATCAAGACGGGCAAAAACTGGGGGGAGATGGAATAAATATATTTTGGTGACCTATCCCCCTTACCCCCTTCCCTTGGTAATCTGTTAAGGGAAGGGGGAGTGTAGTAAGGGAGGGGGCGAAGCCCCCTCCCTAAAAACTCTTCCCGCCCACTAAGGTTGATGAGCAGAGTTCCTAAGGGCGGGGATAAGCCGCAAAGCCTAAGGGGAGAGTGATAAGAAGCAAGACCTAATGGGCGGGCGGGTGGGAAGAAAAACGTAAGCCAAAAACGGCGAGGGGTGGGGGAAAGAAGAAAAACCTGAAGTGGAGAGAAATGCCGGAACTACCTGAAGTAGAAACCATAAAGAACGAGCTAGCTCCCCATATTATCGGTCACACTATCAGCGGCGTTACCCTTTTCTGGGAGGGCATAGTGAAAAAGCCGTCGCTGGAGGAATTCTGCTCCCGTATCATGGGACAGAAGATAACCGGCATAGGGCGGCGGGGAAAGTACCTGATTTTCAGCTTAAGCGGCGGCGAGACGCTAATCATACACCTCAAGATGACCGGCTCGCTACTGCTAAAACCGCCGGATAGATTCATCAGGGCTATAATCCACCTCGACGATGGCAGCGAAATCTACCTCCGTGACCCGCGCAAGTTCGGGGTGATGTGGCTGGTAGAAGACAAAAATACCATCACCGGTAAGCTTGGCCCCGAACCCCTGAGGGCTGGCTTTACCCCCAAAGTTTTAGCCCGGCGCCTGAGCAAGCGCACGGCACCGATAAAAGCCCTCCTTTTCGACCAGAAATTCATCGCCGGCATCGGCAATATGTACGCCGACGAAGCCCTATTCCGGGCGGGAATCCACCCGCTAAGATCAGGGAAAAGCCTATCACCAAAAGAGATTGAGCGACTTCACCACGCCATTCAGCAGGTTTTAGAGGCAGCCATCAATAACAAGGGAGCCAGCGTGGATACCTACTTTCGTCCCGACGGGCAAAAAGGCACCGCCCATTTTGAGTTCAAGGTTGCCCACGGACGGGGTAAAGATTGCCCCAGGTGCGGCACGCCAATTGAGCGCATAGCGGTTAGAAACCGGGGCAGCTACTTCTGCCCCAAATGCCAATCAGCGGAAGCCCGGTAGTCCTCCCCCGGAGGACTCAGCCAGCCAGGAGGGGACCATAATGCCCAGACTAAGGAGCAAACCGAAGTTCCAAAAGACGATTGCCCCGTAAGCGATAACGAAGCATGAGGTGGATATCACTGCCAGCCTGGGGAATCGCCGGTAAAGGTCCCATAAAATGATTACGCAGATGATGGTGCCCACCAGCTTAAGCAACATGAGGTTGCCCTGAGCCACCAGGGGCACCATAAGGGGGTTACCTTCTACCAGCAAGTCATTGCCAACAAGAGCGTGAGTCAGCAAGCCATCCGAGATTATAAAAATAGCCAACATACCAAGGAGATATATCATTTACTCTCACTCTCTCACGACAATAATACTCAAGAAAGCAAAACCGATTATAATGTGCCAGCTGGCAAATGTCAAGACGACTGGTAATACATTAGTAATACTTTAGTAATACCTCATATTACACCATCTTGCCTCAGCTTAGCCAGCTCGCCCTCACCCATGCCCAGCAGCTCCTTATAAACATAGTCATTATCCCCACCCCGCCCCGGAGCCGCCCGACTATATCTTGCCGGCGTATCAGATAGCCTTACCGGCACACCGTCAGATATGGTCTTGCCCAGCTCAGGGTGGGCAAGCTCAACAAAGAAGCCCCTCTCCTTTAGCTGGGGGTCTTTAGCTAAATCGCTGGCATCCTGCACCACCCCGGCGGCAACCCCCTGCTTCTGGATTAAAGCCATTACCTCCTCAGCGGTGTGCTCTTCTGTCCACTTTCCCACCAATCTGTCCAGCCTTACTTTATTCTTCAGACGCCCGGCAAAGGTAGCCAGCTTTTTATCCTCAGCCCAGGGCGGGTTGCCCAAAGCCCGCTTGAACCCCCGCCACTCCTCATCGGTGAAAACGGCGATAGCACACCAGCGGTCATCCCCCTGGCAGCGATATACCCCGTGAGGTGCCGCCTCAGTTGAGCTGTTGCCCACCGGCTCCACCTCCCTGCCCTCAATCTGATAGTCCATAATGGCGCCGCCCAGTAAGCTCGCCATCGCCTCCACCTGGGAGACATCTATATACTGCCCCTCACCCGTCTTCTGCCGGTATTCCAGCGCCCCGAGCAGGGCAAGGCAGGCTACCAGACCGGCGACATGGTCGGCGTAAGAAGTGCCCAAACCCAGCGGCGGCTTGCCGGGAAAAGAAGTAAGATAGGTCATGCCGGAGAAGGCTTGAATGGTGGCGCCAAAGCCGACGTAGTCCCGCCAGGGACCTGTGTTGCCCATGGTTGACATGCTGAGCATAATAATGTCCGGCTTTATCTCTTTGAGATTATCGTAGTCAAGCCCCCAGTTAGCCATCACCCGAGGGGTAAAGTTCTCCACCACGGCGTCGCTTATCTTAACCAGCTTTTTAGCTAGAGCTATCCCCTCCGGCTTACTGAGGTTCAGGCTTATGCCCCGCTTGTTGCGGTTCCAGGTGTTATAGTAGCCGCGGCTGAACTTGTCCTCCGCCTGGGGCATAGGCGGCTGGACTTTAATCACCTCAGCGCCAAAATCAGCCAGTATCCTGGTGGCATAGGGTCCCGCCAGCACCCAGGTGAAGTCAAGGATGCGGAGGTTTTTTAAGACGCTTTCGTTTGTCATTTTTTTATCTATTCCCACCCACCACCCCCAAGGCATTCTTTCCCGCCCTCCCACCCTAAGGGCGGGGATAAGCCGCAAAGCCTATTGGGCGGGCGGGTATGGGAAGCAAAACGCCCGAAAATGGGGGCGGGGAACTTATACTTCTTGCCCGTCCGGGGGTGCTCCACCTCAACCCAGAAATGGCGCGCCTCCAGCTGGGGGCTTTTCATCAGCCCCGATATCGAGCTGACCTCCGCCCAGGGGAAGCGCATCGCCTGACCTTTTTCCACCAGCTCGGCGACAACGTGGCTTTTTGCCCACCGCTCTAAGACTTCAATAACGTGGTCAAGGTGCTCAAGCTGGTATTCTCTGTCCTGCCATCTTTTATCAGCCAGGTCTTCCGCCATGCCCTCGGAGGCAAGCCACTCCACCAGCGTCTGCCACTGGTAAAACAAAGAAAGCAGGATGTAGCCGTCCTTACAGGGGAAGATGCGGAAGGCGCCGTTCCAGTAGAGACTGCCCTGACGCTTAGCCACCACCCCCTGGTAAAAATAGCGCACCAGGACATGGTCAAGGGCGGAGGCAACGCACTCCTGCAGGGAAAGGTCAATGTGCTGGCCCTGGCCCGAAGAACGGCGCTGCCATAATGCCAGCAGGACGCCGATGGCAGCAAAGAGTGAGGCTAGATAGTAGCTCTGGTTGCCGAAGGGCTTGAGGGGAGACTCAGGCTCACCACAGACATACATCTGCCCGCCAAGAGCCGAGGCGACTATATCACAGGACTTATAATGGCGATAGGGCCCGCTCTGCCCGAAATTGGTGATGGAAGCCATGACCAGACGGGGGTTAAGCTGGGCAAGCTGGGGGTAACCCAGAGTTAAAGATTCCAGATAGCCGGGGGGAAAGCTTTCCACCAGGACGTCAGCCGTCTTAACAAGACGCCTGAATTTCTCCGGTGGCGGCTTTTCTATCCGGATAACCTCCGCCCCCATATCCCCCAAAAGCCGGGAGCAGAGCATGCCCTTCTCATCGGTTAAATCAAGGACGCGGCAGCCGGATAGGGCACCTTGCCTCTTCATAGCCTATGCAGCGCGGCTTCAATTCGTTTCAGGCAGCGTTCCTTGCCCAGCACCGCCATAGTAACAAAGAGGGGCGGGGCGGCAGTCCGCCCGGTAACGGCTACCCTGAGTGTGCCAAAGAGCTGACCGGTCTTCAGCCCCAGCTCGGCAGCCAGGGGGCGGAGCACGCCCTCCAGGGAGTCGGCGTCAAAGGCTGATAATGGAGTGAGCTTCTGCTGCGCCGCCTTCAATGCCTGAGTGGCTGACCGGCGATTCATCTTATCGCCGATAAGCAGCATAGACTTGTAGTCAAGCTGGTCAACAAAGAAAAAGCGGGTCAGCTCGGCAACCTCAGCCAGGGTCCGTGCCCTCTCCTGGACAAGGGGCAGAGCCGCCTTAACATATTCCTCGCTGGCTATCAATGCCTTGCCGGCATCTACATCCGTCATCAGATAGGGCTGCACCGCTTCAAAGAAACCGTCAGCGGTCAGGTTGCGGATATAGACCCCGTTCATCCAGTCAAGCTTTTCCCGGTTGAAGATGGCTCCGGTCTTGCCGATTCGCTCCAGGGAAAAGTTATCTACAAGCTCCTGGCGGGATAAAATCTCGGTCTTATCGTCCAGAGACCAGCCGAGTAGGGCAAGGAAGTTGACCATCGCCTCGGGCAGATAGCCCTCCTCCCGATACTGGATTACCGACACCGCCCCGTGCCGCTTGCTTAATTTAGAGCGGTCAGGGCCCAGTATCATGGGGTGGTGAATAAACTGGGGCGGCTCCAAGCCAAGCGCCCGGTACAGAAGCAGGTGGCGGGGGGTGCTGGACAGCCACTCGTCAGCCCGGATGACATGGCTGACTTCCATGGCGTGGTCATCAACCACGTTAGCCAGATGATATGTCGGGTAGCCATCGGACTTGAGCAGGATAAAGTCGTCAATGGTACTATGCTCAAAGACGACATCGCCGTATATCAGGTCGTTAAAGCGGGTCTGCCCCTCCAGCGGAGTTTTGAAACGCACCACCGGCGTGATGCCCTCGGCTTCCTTCTTTGCCCGTTCCTCCGCCGTTAAGTCACGGCAGTGGCGGTCATAGCCCGGGGGCTGCTTGCGCTTAATCTGCTCGGCTCGCATCTCTTCCAGGCGCTGGGGGGAGCAGTAGCAGTAGTAGGCGTCCCCCTGAGAGATAAGACGCTCGGCTGTCTCCCGGTACATATCCAGCCTCTCCGACTGCATATAAGGCCCGTACTTACCCCCCACCTCCGGCCCCTCATCCCAGTCAAGCCCAAGCCATGTCAGGGAGTCAAGGATAGCCTTCACCGCCCCCTTGACCGCGCGGGTGACATCGGTATCCTCAATGCGGACGATAAAGCTGCCCCCCTGGTGGCGGGCAAAGAGCCAGTTAAACAAAGCCGTGCGGATATTGCCCACATGGGGATAGCCGGTGGGGCTGGGGGCGAAACGGACTCTAACTGGGGTGGTCATAAGTCTATCCCTATTACATATATCGGTACTTGAATAGCACTTTTGAAATGGGGAAGGTATTTTACAATCTTTTCATAAGTCAAAGAACCCTCCCAATTCTGTGAGTATTTTTGCCTCATTTGTTTCTGGAAACTTAGGGTTGTTACTATATAAACACCAAGATCAATTCTATCCAAACCTGAATAAGAGGCTACTTGAAATTTCAAGAGATCTATTCCAATAAATGAACCGTGCCCAAAACCAACTTCAATCCCAACCCTATCTTTCAAGAAATCCATCTTGGCCGAAGGATCTCCAAGTTCCTCAAAAACCCGAGGCTGATCCTCCCATCCCTTACCCACAAAACTATCTCTGAGCACTCGGTTAAATTCAGGGCGGGATAAGGAAGGAATGTTGATGCTAGGATCTGTGAGTATATTCTCTATCTCCTGCTTTATATCCAACTTGCTATTTAGGACTTGCTCAGCAAAGCGATACGAGAACTTTTGTAATCGCAAGTTCATTTATTCCCACCTATATTAAGACCATTCTACCACCTAATTTACCGACATTCTAGGGTGGGGGGAGAAAAGAGAGTTTTAGAGGCGAAGCCTTTGAGGGCGGGCGGGCGGGAAGAAAAAACCTAGGCTATATCCTCAAGCGCCTGCGCCAAATCGGCAGCCAGCTCGGACTTGAACTCCATATACTTGCCGCTGGAGGGGAGGCTAAAGCCGAGGCGGGTGGCGTGGATAAACTGGCGGGGTAAAAAGGGCGACTTGACGCCGTACATCTTGTCCCCCACCACCGGAAAGCCGATAGCCGAAAGGTGAACCCTTATCTGGTGGGTGCGCCCGGTCTCGGGCTTGACCTCAAGCAGGGTGTAGTCGCCGATGTATTTGATTACCTGGTATTCGGTGCGGGCTTCCCTGCCCCCGGCCACCACCGCCATGCGCTTGCGATTGCGGGGGTCGCGCCCCATAGGTGCCTCAATAACGCCGTTCTCCGGGGTGAGTTTCCCCTTAACCAGCACCAGGTAGGCTTTCGCCACCGAGTGAGCCTTAAACTGCTCCATCAGCTTGGCTTGAGCCAGGCTGTTCTTAGCCACCACCATTACCCCCGAGGTATCCCTGTCCAGCCGATGGACAATCCCCGGGCGCAGTGAGTCGCTGAGAGCCGCCAGGTGGGGGAAGCGGGAGAGGATGGCATTAACCAGGGTATGGGCGGGGTGCCCCGGTGCCGGGTGGACGGTCAGACCCGCCGGCTTGTCCACCACCAGAAGGTCTTCATCCTCATAGATGATATTCAGCGGAATCGCCTCCGGGGTCAGAGGGCTGGGTGGGGCGGGGGGAAGGACAACCTTGAGCCTGTCGCCGGCATTAAGCTTGAGCCCTGCCTTGACTACCTGGTCATTAACGGTGACATGCCCCTCGGCGATAAGCCTCTGAATGCGAGCCCGGGAAAGCTCACTAAGCTTGTCGCAGACGTATTTGTCCAGGCGAACGCCCGGCTTATCGGCGATGAAATTATATACCTTGTCCATCGTCAGGCTAATAAATCAGTGCTTTTCGGTTTTGCCCCAGCGGAGCAGTGAGTAAGCAAATAGAATCACACCAACAACTATCGCCGAATCGGCAATGTTGAATGCCGGCCACCAGCCGATGCTGATGAAATCGGTAACACCGCCAAAGCGCAGGCGGTCAATGAGATTGCCTACTATCCCGCCCAGGATTAAGCCCAGTGTCGTCCAGGATAATAGATTATCCAGGGGGGAGAAGCGGTGATGAATAACAAGGGCATAGGCCAGAAGCAGAGCGGCACCGACGATAGCCACTATGGCTAAGGCAAATGATTGGTCTGGAAATAAGCCGAAGGCGGCTCCGGTGTTAGGGGAGAAACGGGTTATACTAAATATTCCCGCCTCAAACAGCGATTGCCCTTCTAGGAGACTGGACCTTATCCAGAGCTTGGTGAGCTGGTCGGCAACCACCACCCCTGAGGCGGCAAGGAAAAAGGGGCACATTCCGCGCCTACGCTGGAGACTACTTGCCCTTCGCATTCTTCGTCTGAAGTGACTTACATTTCAGGCACAGGTTAGCCTGGGGAAGTGCTTCAAGCCGGTCCGGGGGTATAGGCTGACCACAATTATCGCATTTACCATAGGTTCCGTCTTCAAACTTCTGCAAGGCATGTTCCACCTCGGCTAACTGCTCCCTGATACGCTTCTCCAGGGTCAGCCGCTTCTCCAGCTCGAAGCTCTCAGTAGCCTCCTCCTCCCTCTTGCCAAAAGGGCTACCCTCCCGCCGTTCATCAGCCGGGCGAGCGGTAGATTTCAGTTGTTCCAGTTCCTCGTTTAACCGCTTTTGCATACCCTCGAGACGAGAGCGCAGTATATCAAAACCTATGGTCATCTTTCCCTCCCCTCCGCCTACCTATGCTAACAGGTAAGCACCTATGCCTAGAAATTATCACGGTAAAGATTGCGTAAAGATGCTAATCAAGCATCATACGCAACTGAGGGGTGGTACCCCTGCCTGCCCACACCGATTATTGTTGACAGAGTATACCATACATTAAGTGTATCCTATTTACTCTATTTGGTCAATGCCCAGTTAGAACTATTGACAGCCAGCGGTAATCTCGCTATTGTAAACAGTAATAATCTCTAATTAGTCTCAGATGCTTAGACAAATAGCCAGAGAACTCAAGGAGCATATCCCCTTTACCGCCCTCGGTGCCGTTACCGGCATTGCTATAATGGTGATAATAGTCTTCGCCCGTATCCCCACCCCCATTTCTGAGGCCGCTTTTTACACCCTGCACCCCATACATGTCCTGCTGAGCGCCCTGGTGACCACAGCCATGTATAAAAGATACAGTAAGGGCAAGCTCTGGGCAGCGATTTTGATTGGTTACGCCGGCTCCATCGGCATTGCCACCCTGAGCGATGCCGTAATTCCCTATCTGGGAGGAGTCCTGCTCAATATCGAGATAGGTTTTCACGTACCCTTTATTGAGACGGAGGAAATGCCCTTCTTCGGGGTGGCAAAGTGGGTGGTGATAAATTCGGCGGCAGTCATTGGCATTGCCATAGGTTGCTGGAAACAGTTCACCAAAATCCCCCACTCGGGACACGTGCTTTTGAGCACCTGGGCTTCGCTATTCTATTTCACCGCCTTCGGCACCACTTCCTGGATTCCCCTCCTCCCCCTCATCTTCATATTCATCTTCCTGTCGGTCTGGCTCCCCTGCTGTCTCAGCGATATCGTCTTTCCCCTTCTCTTCGTAAGAAAGGCGGAAACTAAATAGTTGCCACCCACCAAGATATGACCTAAAATAACCAATGATGGGGCTTCAAATCACCACCCTGAGTGAGAATACGGCTGGTCTGGGTAATTTTCTGGGGGAGTGGGGGCTGAGCATCCTGGTAGAAACCGCCGGAGCCAAAATCCTGTTTGATACCGGGCAGAGCATCTCCGCCAGCCACAATGCCGACCTCCTGGGCATAGAGCTGGGCAAAATCAATAAGATTGTCCTAAGCCATGGTCACTACGACCATACCGGCGGTCTGCGCCTGATACTACGCCGCATGAGAAAGGAAATAGAGATAATAGCCCACCCCGACATATGGCAGGTCAAGTATGCCACCCGAGGGGATGAAGAAAGGTATATCGGCATACCCTTCCACCGCCAGACGCTGGAGAGGCTCGGTGCTCACTTTAAGCTGAGCAAAAAACCGGTAAGAATAACCGATAATATAATAACCACCGGCGAGATCCCCATGGTAACCGATTACGAAGGGATAGAGCCCTACCTTGTGGTGAAAGAAGAAGGTAGCTTCAAGCCGGATAAGCTCCTGGACGACCAGGCGCTGATTATCAAGACCAGGCCGGGGCTGGTGGTCATTCTGGGCTGCGCCCACCGGGGTATAATAAATACCCTCTACCACGCCCGGAAGCTCACCGGGGTGAAGGCAATAGATATGGTGGTTGGCGGCTGCCACCTCATGGATGCTACTGAGGAACGGGTGTGGCTGACCATCGCCGCCCTCAAGGAGCTGGGGGTGCAAAGGATAGGCGTCTCCCATTGCACCGGGCTGCCGGCAGCTGCCATAATGGCGCAGGAGTTTGGCGATAGGTTCTTCTTTAATAACGCCGGCACCATAATTAATTTATAATAGGGAACAGTGATGAAGCTTTCGGTTCAACTGGCACCAAAGAATAAAAAGGGGCTCTTGCTGGCTAACCCAGTGATGACCGCCTCGGGCACCTTCGGCTGGGGCACCGAGTACGAGCATCTCTTTGATATCCAGAGGCTAGGGGCTATCGTCTGCAAGGGGACCACCCTCAAGCCAAGGGAGGGAAACCCGCAGCCAAGGCTGGCGGAGACGCCATCGGGTGTGCTCAACTCCATAGGGCTGCAGAATATCGGCGTTAAAGCCGTAGCCAAGGAGAAGGCGCCAGTCTGGGCAACCTGGCGTGTGCCCGTCATCGTTAATATTGTCGGCGAAACCGTTGACGAGTATGCCCGGCTGGCTCAAGAGCTTGACGGGATAGCCGGCATCAGCGCCCTTGAGGTAAACATCGGCTGCCCCAATATCAAAGCCGGTGGCGCTGAGTTTGGCGCCAGGGCAGAGTCAGCCGCCGAGGTAACGGCCGCCGTTAGAGCCGCCACCTCCCTGCCCATAGTGGTCAAGCTAACCCCGAACACCACTGACATTGCCGAGGTAGCCAGGGCGGTGGTTGGAGCCGGAGCCGACGCCATATCTTTAATCAATACCCCCAGGGGCATGGTCATTGATACTGCCCAGCGCCGACCCCTCTTAGGCAACAAATTCGGGGGACTCTCCGGCCCGGCGATAAAGCCCATAGCCCTCTATATGGTCTATACCGTGGCTGGCGCCGTGAAGGTGCCGGTTATCGGCTGCGGCGGCATCACCACCCCCAGCGACGCCCTAGAGTTCATTATGGCTGGCGCCAGCGCCATTCAGATAGGCACGGCTAATTTTACCAACCCCCGCGCCCCCCTTGACGTCCTTGAGGGAATAGAGCAGTTCATGGAAAAAGAGGGCATTAAGGATATAGCCGAGCTTATTGGGGTGGGGCGGGGCTAATCCTCAACCAGTCCTTCGTTTGATTCCAAACATCACTCTCAGGTATAATTTTAAGTGCCTGTGGTTAATTCATATTTCAGGAGGCGATATAGTAGTGAAAAAGGATAGTTTTGCTCAATTCAGCGGCTCGGAGGACTACGTTACCTCGGAACCGCTAGAGAATGCGGTTAATGTCTCTATAGCCCTGGGAAGACCTTTGCTAATCAGGGGGGAGGCGGGGACGGGGAAAACTTTATTAGCCCACAGCATCGCCGAGGGGCTGGAGAAAAAATTAATCACCTGGAATATAAAATCGACCACCAAGGCCCAGGAAGGGCTCTATGTCTACGATACCGTGCAGCGGCTCAACGACAGCCGCTTCGGCGATAAGGATATCTCCGACATCAAGCAGTACATCAAGCTGGGCAAACTGGGGCAGGCTTTTACCTCCCCGGAACAGGTGGTGCTGCTCATAGACGAGGTGGACAAGGCGGACATTGAGTTTCCCAACGACCTACTTAACGAACTGGACGAGATGAGCTTCCATATCCCGGAGACCAACGAGACCATCACCGCCATCCACCGCCCGATAACCGTTATCACCAGCAACGCTGAAAAAGAGCTCCCCGACGCCTTCCTGCGGCGCTGTATATTCCACTACATCGAGTTCCCCACTCCGGAGCTGATGGAGGAAATCGTCAGGGTGCACTTCCCCGACATCAAGGACAGCCTTCTCGGTGAAGCCCTCAAGACATTTTACTCGCTGAGGAAGGTTGACGACTTTCGCAAAAAACCGTCGACCAGCGAGCTGATTGACTGGATTCGGGCGCTTATCGCCGGCGGTATACCCCACAAGGAGGTCTCCAAGAAGATACCCTTTGTGGGCACCCTGCTCAAAAAAGAAACGGACTACGACTTATTCGTCAGGAATTTCGCCGATCGGCGCTGGTAGCTATGTTTACTGATTTTTTCTATATCCTCAGAAAAAACAAAGTCCCCGTCTCACTCGTGGAGTGGATGACCCTTATGGAAGCCCTAGCCAAGGGTCACATACGTAACCTGGACGAGTTCTACTTCCTAGCCCGGGCTATACTGGTCAAGAGCGAAGCCTACTACGACCAGTATGACATCTCCTTCCAGGAGTACTTCCAGGGGGTGGAAGCCCCGGAGGAGATTGCCCAGGAAGTGATGGACTGGCTCAAAGACCCCCTCAACCGCATGCTCCTGGGCGAGGAGGCACAAGCCCTCTTCGACAGCATGGACTTCGACGAATTGATGAAGGAGCTGGAGAAGCGCTTAAGGGAGCAGACGGAGCAGCACGACGGGGGCGGTCACTGGATAGGGCGGGGAGGCACCTCTCCCTTCGGGCACTCCGGCTACCATCCGCATGGCATCAGAATCGGCGGGCAGGGCGGGGGGAGGCACGCCGTTCAGATTGCCCAGGAAAGACGGTTCAAGAACTACCGCAGTGATTTGACGTTAGATGTTCGGCAAATCGGGGTTGCCCTTAAAAAACTGAGGCAGCTGCGCCGCACCGGTCCTGAGGACGAGCTGGACCTGGAAGGAACCATCAAGGCTACCGCCAAGAACGCCGGCGACCTTGATTTCATCTGGCAGCGGAGCCGAAAGAACACGGTCAAGCTGCTTTTGCTAATGGATGTGGGCGGGTCTATGGAGCCATATGCCATGCTCTGCAGCCGGCTATTCTCGGCGGCTCACTCCAGCACCCACTTCAAGGACTTCCAGTACTACTACTTCCACAACTGCATCTACGATAACCTTTATAGAGACATCGAACGGGAAGATGCCGTAAGCACCGTCCACCTCCTGCGCACCCTGGAGCCTGACTACAAGCTGCTGGTGGTAGGTGACGCCAGGATGGGGCCCTGGGAGCTAGTCGAGAGGTACGGGGCAATCAACTACTACGAGCGCAACGAGATACCGGGGATAATCTGGCTTAGAAGGATTGCCGACCACTTCAGCCACTGCGTCTGGCTCAACCCCGACGCCCCGCGCTTCTGGATTCATGCCACGGTGAACATGATAGGGCGGCTGTTTCCCATGTACCCGCTGACCCTGGAGGGGCTGGAGCAATCTGTGGGGAAACTGGTGGTTAAGAAGTAGCTGTTTTTATTCTTCAACCAGCCTCTGACCGGCAGTAAATGCCTGCTTTAAGGCATCGGGATAATTTTTAATCGCCCCCTTCTCATCAACCCCGGGGAAGAGCAAATCCCCACCGTAGGCAATATCAAGGACACTGAACCAGGCTTTTACCGTCGCCAGCGCCGGCTCAAAGAGATTAGCCATCTTCATGCCGCCAACGGAGACAAATAGACCCTTCCTCTCCCGATTATCACCCAAGGGCGGCTTTTTCAGTATATACTTTCTCGCCCAGAGCGCCTGGCAGCGGTCAATCATGGCCTTGGCCTGAGCACTTACCCCCCTGAAATGCAGCGGTGAAGCCAGAACTATTCTATCCGCTTTTTCCAGCTCTTTATAGACCATCTGCATATCATCCTTTACCTTACACACGCCCGCCTCAAAACAGGCATCACAGTGCTGGCAGGGACTAATCTCGAGGTCATTAAGAATAATGGTCTTGACCTCAGCCCCCTTGCTGGTGGCACCCTTCATAACCTCAGCCAGAAGAAGGTCGGTGTTGCCACCCCGCCGTGGGCTGCCGCTAATGCCAATAACTCTCATATCAATCCTCCGATATGGCTCATGACTTCTTTCTCTCTGGCTTTCATCTTGAGCTCCAGCTCCGGCCTGTCGTGCTCATACCCCAGCAGGTGAAGCACACCGTGGATGATAAGAACCAAAATCTCCTTCTTTACCGGATGTTTATATTCCTCCGCCTGCCTTACTGCCTGAGGGTAGGAGATAATAACCTCCCCCAGGTGGAGAACACCGTCGGGGGGTTGAACGAAGGAGGGGAGGTCTGCCCCAACCCCCTCCCTGGCGGAAAAGGCGAGAACGTCCGTCGGCTCATCCCTTCCCAGATAGTCACGGTTCAGCTGCTTGACCCTTTCCCCGGTGGCAATAAAGAGACCAAGCTCAGCATCACTGCTAACGTCCAGGGCAGTGAGGGCCTGCTCGGCTACCCCCCGCAGCCAGCCTGCCTCAAGCTTCCCCTCAAGCCCTTTATCAATTAAAACATTGATTTCCATCTGTGCCTCCCATAATAGCACACCATAAGATTTTTTATCACCCACCCGCCCACCCAAAAAGGTTTCACCTCTTTACAATCTCCCTGCCCCCGGGGGAGGAAAAGGAGAAGTGAAGCCCTATAGGGCGGGAGGGTGGGAACTAAGACACTTGCTAGGGGGGTGGGGGGAAATTACGGGATAAACCACAAAGCCTAATGGGCGGGCGGGCGGGAAGAAAAACGTAAGCCAAAAACGGGGAGGGGTGGGGTTTGAGCAAGGGGGAGGGTTATGATACAATTGACTATATTAAAGTAAAGCATTACCTGCCCGCAGCTAGGGAGGGGTCGCATAGAGGCCTAGTGCGGGCGCCTGCTAAGCGCTTGCCCCGGGAGACCGGGGTCGAGGGTTCGAATCCCTCCCCCTCCGCCAGAATAGTACGCCCCTTAAATTAAGGGGTATTTTTTGCTATCCTTAGAGAACAATGGCTAAATACCATATCTGGACAATCGGCTGCCAGATGAACAAGGCGGAATCGGAAAGGCTGGGCAGCTATTTCGAGCAACTGGGCTATGAGCCGGCTAGTGCCGATGACGCCGATTTAATCGTGCTTAATAGCTGTGTCGTACGCCAGCACGCTGAAGACCGCGTGGTCAACAGGCTCCATAACCTGAGACAAATTAAAGAGGCAAAACCAGACACGGTCATAGCCGTTACCGGCTGCCTGGTCAACGCCGATTTAACTAAACTTGAGAAGCGCTTCCCCCAGGTTGATTACTTCTTCAAGCCCGGAGACTACCCCCAGTGGCTGGAAAAGCCGGGGTGGGAGCAGGTATTACCCCCCAACCCCGCACCCAGCACCTATGTTTCTATAATCCAGGGCTGTAATAACTTCTGCTCCTATTGCATTGTCCCCTACCGCCGGGGAAGAAACAAGAGCCGACCGCTTAAAGAAATTACCGCGGAGGTCAGGGAGCTGGTAAATCGCGGTGCCAAGGAGGTCACCCTGCTCGGGCAAAACGTGGACTCATACGGCCATGACCTCCCCCAAAAGCCAGGCCTGGCTGACCTGCTCCACGAGCTAAATACTATTGACGGACTGCTGAGAATACGCTTCCTCACCAGCTACCCCAAGGACATGAGCTCCAGGCTGATTGAGGCCGTAGCCGCTCTGGACAAGGTCTGCGAGCAGCTCAGCCTCCCCGTTCAGTCGGGCAGCAATGAAATCCTTAAGGCGATGAGGCGGGGCTACACCGTAGAGCACTACCGCCGGCTTATTGCCGAGATAAAGGATAAAATAGCGGCGGTAGCCCTGAGCACCGATGTTATTGTTGGCTTCCCTTCCGAGACGGAGGAGCAGTTCCAGGAGACCTTTGACCTGCTCTCCGAGCTAAGGTTTGACAGCGTCCATGTCGCCGCTTATTCGCCGCGACCGGGGACTCTTTCAGCAAAGAAACTTGAGGATAATATCCCGGCAGAAGAGAAAAAGAGGCGATTGGGCAAGATTGAGCGTCTCCAGGAAACCGTTGCCACCGAGATTAACGCCCCTCTGCTGGGTGAGGCGGTTGAGGTGCTGGTGGAGGGGAAGAAGAAAGAAAAGTGGTATGGCCGAAGCAAAAGTGGTAAACTGGTATTCTTCAGGGATGATAGTGATTGCCTGGGAAAATTAATTAATATCAGGATTGAGAAGACAAGCCCCTGGTCGCTACAGGGCAGGGTTGAATCTTAAAACGAGGGGAGAGAAATGAACCATAATAGAGTCCTGAGCCTAGCGTTAATCGCCGGGTTGCTTATCACCGTCCTAGTATTTATAGGTGGTTGCATTCCGGCAACAGAGGGAGAAGAGGGGGGCGGTTTCGGCTGGGAGATGATCATCTTCCTGGTGCTGATTTTTGCCATATTCTATTTCCTTATGATTCGTCCCCAGCGCAAGAGGCAGAAGGAACAGCGGGAACTGATGGAGGGGCTGCAGAGGGGGGATAAGGTAATCACCGTCGGCGGCATCTACGGGCAGATTGAAAGCCTCACCGAGGATAGTGTGGTCCTGAAAATAGAATCAGGGACGACAATAAGGGTGGCTCGAGGCAGTATCGCCGGCAAACGAGAGCAATAGAGGTTTTAGAGAGGGGGCAAAGCCCCCTCTCTTCCCCATAGACCCGGCTTAAGCCCGGGGTTCACCTTTTTATTCTCTTTAAAACTCCTTTGGGGTCGCTGACCAGTAGCACAATTTCCCACACTAAGAGGGCGAGAATTATTACAGAAATTCCAAGCAACGTTGCGTCTAGATTTATTTCGAAAAACTCTCCCCCCTCCATTAAATATGCCATCACGTGGTCAACGAACCACATGAGTGTTGCCCCCCAGAAGATCAAACTTAATAAGCCAAGCTTATATTTGTCACCCGGAGACCTGATGTACCATATCGCCGTGGTAATTACCGCGGCTAGCGCCGTCATTATGAGCCACATTATCCACCCCCGCCGGCAGGGCTTGCTTTGGCTTGGGGCATAGCCTTAGCCCTTAGCTCAACAATCAAGACTATTATTGCCCAGATGATGGTTACGAATATAGCCATAGCTACACCAATGGTCGCCATCTCATTAAGCATGGGGGCTACTTCTGCCGGATTGTTCATGGCTGTCAAAAAGGGCGGCCAGGGGACGACCTCCCCATGCCATATATGCTCCAAAGCCAGCAGTATAGTGCCACCCCATAATAGCTTATTCAGCCAGCCCAACCTCCGGCTCCAGCTCAACCCCGTTTTTTTAGCCCTTTCCCCACCAGCCTTCTTCGCTCTGTTCTCCACAACCTTCTGCACAACGGTTGTCACGACAGCCTCTCCCGCCGGTACCAGAAAACATGCCATGTCTTTTTACCTCCTCTTAAGTTATTTGTAATTAACCAATTGTTTCAGCTTTTAAGCCGGATACCTTCCCCACTCAGCACGTTATATTTAGCGCCGGAGCAGCCGAGGCAAAAATATTTACCTTCTTTTTCCACAAGGCGAGTTGCCATGGCATTTTCTCCACAAACAGAACACTTCTTCGAATCAAAAATAGGAGCATATTCTGGAATATCAATAGTCATTTTTTTGATAAGGAACATCTTATCAAAGGGGACGGATAGCTCCTTAACGGACAGCTCACTGAATAGCTGCATCATCTCGGCATACTCCTCTGGTTCAGCAGGCTCTCTTCTCGCCACTATTTTGTAAAATAATTCATAGGCACGCGGATACTCTTCCCCGCGGCTATCCTCAAAGGCGGGGGCTAAGGCAATCCTAATAGCCTGCCCGTCTCGTCTACTCACCGTTACCGCCGTCTTCCCCCAGTCGCGATAAATCAAAGAGTTATTGCCAAAACTACAGCCGGTGACCATCTGGACACCATCGCTAAAACAATTATTGGTCTCAACAATGGCGATGATTTCCTCCATGCCGGTATTGGTAACCCCCATTTCCTTGATGGCATAATAGCCAGCCTTCACTCCATAGGCGAGGTAATTGCACCAATGACCATGCAGCTCGCCTGCCTTTCTCAACAAACCATTCAGGTCATCTGCCTTAATAAGGCTCTCAATCTCGCTCCGAAACGGGTTTCCTTGTGCTTGCATAACCTGCCTCCTCAATATTAATGCAACTTAATGCTTCTGCAATTATATGCAATAAAACCTCAAAAAAAAATTAGCTGCACTTATCACAGCGGCCAAAAATAGCCAGGTGCTTCAGGTTAGCGTTGAATTTATACTCACGGAGCAACATCCTCTTCAGGGAGGACAGCGAGGACTCATCAAGGTCAATAACGGCGCCACACTCGGTGCAAACGAGGTGGTGATGGTGCCCCTTCTGCGCCGGGTGATATCTAACCCTGCCCTCGCCGAAGTCGGTCTCGGTTACCAGCCCCAGCTCTTTGAGCAGTTCCAGGGTGCGATAGACGGTTGAGATATTAACATTGGGGTATTTAGCCACCACCTGGGCGTAGATTTCCTCAGCACTAACATGACCATCGCTGTTCTCAATAGCCGATATAATCAGCAGCCGCTGGGGTGTCAGCCGATACCCTTTCTCAGTCAGCTTTCCTACTATCTCTCCGGGGTGGCTCATTTGACCAGCGCCCATTATATCACCGGTGCCCTGTTATTGCAAGCCCTTGTAGTTGCAATTATTTTCTAAAACTTCTCCCGGCTGTCAAGCATTATGGTTACCGGACCGTCGTTATGGATTTCAAGCTGCATATACTGCTGAAAGCGCCCCGTTTCCACCTTTAACCCCGTGGCTCTAGCCTCACTAACAAAAAGCGCAAACAGCCCCTCAGCCTGAGCCGGCGGGGCGGCATCGGTAAAGCTGGGGCGGCGCCCCTTTCTGGTATCAGCCAGAAGGGTGAACTGGCTAACTATAAGCAACTCGCCCCCAACATCCAGGGCGGAGAGGTTAAACTTACCCGTCTCATCAGAAAAAATTCGAAGGCTAACCGTCCTCTGCGCCAGATATCGGGCATCCTTTTCGCTGTCGCCAGCGGCAACGCCCACCAGGACCACCACCCCCTGCCCTATCTTGCCCACTACCTCCCCAGCCACACTCACCGAGGCGGCAGAGACTCGCTGCAGTAATGCCTTCACTTCGGCTTCTCTTCCTTGGGTGATTTCTTTTCTGTTTCTACCGGCTTGGGCGGCTTGGGTACACCCTTGCGATTATCGGTAGTATAAAAGCCCTTGCCCTTAAAGATAGCGGGGACAGAGTGAATAACACGGCGAGCCTTTCCCCGGCATTTAGGACATATCGCCACCGGCTCGTCATCAAACCTCTGCCGGCGCTCAAAAAGGAAATGGCAGGAACTACACTTATATTCATAGATAGGCATCAGCTGACCTCAAAGGGTTTTCCCCGCATATTTTACACAAAAGCCAGGGCAAAGACAAAGATAATTGACCCACTTGACCAAAGGCAAAGGGGGTGTATAATTAGCCCTGGGGGTGAGGAGTGAATTTCCTGGAAAAGCTCTCAGATGCCACCGAAAGAAACAACAGCCTGCTCTGTATCGGGCTTGACCCCGACCCGGAGCTGATGCCAGCCAAGATGGGCGTTTTTAAGTTCAATAAGGCAATTATTGACGCCACCTCCGACCTGGTATGCGCCTACAAGCTCAACTTCGCCTTCTACGAGGCTCTGGGGCATGAGGGGCTGGAAGCCATGAAGCACACCGTTAAACACATCCCAGACAATATTCCGGTGATTGGCGATGCCAAGCGGGGCGATATCGACAACACCGCCAGAGCCTATGCCAAGGCTATCTTTGATATCTTCAACTTTGATGCCACTACCATCAGCCCCTACCTCGGCTTTGACTCGGTGGAACCCTTTATTGAGCACTGGGACCGGGGGGTATTCATCCTCTGCCGAACCTCAAACCCGAGCGCGGTTGATTTCCAGAACCTGCCCCTTAAGACGAAACGCAAGAACCTGCCCCTGTTTGAGATAGTAGCCCTCAGGGCGGCGAAGTGGAACAAACACGGCAACATCGGGCTGGTGGTTGGCGCCACCTACCCCGAAGAACTAAAACTGATAAGGCAAAATCACCCCGATATGCCCCTGCTCATACCCGGCATCGGTGCCCAGGGGGGAGACCTGGCTTCAGCCGTTGGCTATGGGGTTGATAAGCGGGGCAGGAATGCCCTCATAAGCTCGTCACGGCAAATCATATACGCCTCAAAGGAAAGGGATTTTGCCGAGGCAGCACGGCAGGCCGCCTCCTCACTGCGGGAGCAGATTAACCACTACCGCCCCACCCCATAAGGCAAAAACGATGGAGCTAAAGCTGGGCGACAGGGTCCGTCTCAAGAAGAAGCACCCCTGCGGCAGCTATGAGTGGGAGGTGGTCAGGCTGGGGGCTGATATTGGCCTTAAGTGCCTCAAGTGCCAGCGCCGCGTGCTCCTTGAGCGCAGCACCTTTGAGCGCAGGGTTAAAACCTTCGTTTCTCATAGAGAAAAATAGGGCTAAAATTGAACGCTTTAGGCGTTACTACTATAGGTGAGAGAGGAAACCACCTTCTACGCCACCAACCCCCCTAAAAAGCCATTTTAGGGCTTCTGATGGGGTTCTGCACCGCTTTGCTAGAGGCAGGAGAGGCTACAAGCTACAGGCGCCGAGCTTATCAAGATAGGGGCTAAAAACGCAGACGAATTGCCTTTATCCTCATATTCTCGGTGGCACGTATCGGGAACGCTACAATAGGAGGCTCTGCCTTTGGCCGAGAGGGCGGCGACCCTAGCTCAGCGAGTTCAAGTTCAATGCAACGTGTGACAATCGTGCCGAAAAATGAAGTAAGCTTGTCAAAATGGATCTCAATGAATTCTGGCGTCGTCCAGTAGTGTTCTTTCTTAAGTGGAGCATCCTGTAATTTGGAATCTTCAGTTACTAACTTTGGAATCGGGAGCAACCCTATTTCAGTGGGCCCAACTGTTGCAAAAAATCTTGCTGTTATCCGGTGTATCCATTTATCCCTCACCCCTTGAAGAGTTATAAACCATTGCTCTAAGGACTTAACGTGCTGGCCTATTGCACTGTCCCTCTGTATTATCTGTTCACGGAAGTTCTTATGCTTAAAGTCACGCTGCCCCTTTGTTGCAGGTATAGACAGAAGCTCAGTCAAAAATACTGCCAAGGAATCAAGCGCTGATTTTGTATAGATAACAAAATCAGAAACTGCTTTAGCATATTGCTCTAGGCCAACTGGCCAAAATGCTATGACCCCATCTTCAACTTGTTCAACGGTCTCTTTTTCAATAGCTAAAGCTTCCATACTTGCCAGCTTCGTCCATTGAATCTTACGTAGAGCGTCAGTTAGTGGCCAGTAAATTTCCTCTCTCTTATTAATTTTCAAAAGCTGGCTCAAGTAGACTAGGTCGTTATAATTAACCTCTGGAATTAGCTGAAATACTACCTCGGTAAATATGTGTGGGAATTCTTTAGGTAACTTAGCATCTTCTACTGCTGACATAGTCTCACCCCCCAACCCCTTTTAATTGTACTACAGTCCCTACTCCTCATCCAGCAGTCTCTTCTCACCCTTTATCTTCTGCAGCTCGGTTATGTCCTGGGTAACCTCCACCACGCCAAGGTAGTTGCCGGCTTTGTCCTTGACCGGGAAATAGCGGATATATATCCTACGCTCTTTAAGCTCAATCCAGAACTCGGCTACATCCCTTGCGCCCGATTTCAGGCCGCCTACCACCTGCTTTACCTTATGTATGCTCTGCTGGGGGTGGCACTGCTGCACCTTTCTGCCTATCACCGCCGGGGTCCGCCTGAATATCCTCTTCTCGCCCCGGCTGTAATATCTGACGGTATCAGTCTCATCAATGAAGGTTATATCTACCGGCAGTGCATCAAAGACAGCCTCAAGAACCTCAGTGGAAAGCGTTTCCAGCATAGCTCACCTCCAACCCTTTATTACTTAATATATACCATCCCGCCCCATCTAAGTCCAGCCCTCTGGTAACGGGGGATTGACAGTCAGGTATAATGGCTATATCATCACGGTAAGAGAGGGAAAGGAGGATAAAATGTCTAAGTCAAGAAAGATAATACCAATAGTAGTGATAGCTATTGGATTGCTTCTGGCCACCGGCATCAGCTGCCAACCCTGTTCCTGCTTAGATTGGAACCCGGTAACGGTAAGCTGGACTGGCTCTTCACCAGAAACGTGGACTGGCGACTATGGAAGCACCGTACCTATATCCTGGGTATCCCCGGGCACGGCTGTTTCCATAAACTCAAGTATTAGCTGCAGTGAAGGTTGCCAGCCGAGCTATACTTGGGAGGTCACAAAGTCGGCCGGTTCCCCGGAGGAACCCAGGACAGGGGTCGGCTTGCCCGCTTCATTTTCTCCGGCGAGTGCGGGCAGTTTTACAGCTGTTTTAAACGCATCTTGTGATGGCGCATCTTGCCCGCCTGCCACCACCTATATACGCATCGATAAGATTCAGGTGGCTCCCTGTTCGTGCCAGTGGGACGCGGTAGAGGTATCCTGGCCTGAAGGCACCGGCTTTGCCACCTGTGGAGCGGCTTCCACCGTGGGACCGATAGTCCTCCCCCCGGAGACGGCAATCAACATATCTTTCAACGTCTCTTGTCTCCCTATTCCCGACTGCCTGTTAGGTGATTATGACTGGACGGTTACCTCTCCTCTGGGTGATAGTGTACCCACTTACGAGCAGCCCTCTACCCTACCTTGGTATGAATTCTCGTTCACCCCTACCACCTCCGGTGCCTATGATGTCAACCTAGAAGCAACCTGTAATGTAACGCCTTGCCAATGTAATTTCCAGGTCCTCGTTCAGCAGGAGACGTTAACCCTTAGCGCCTGTGCCTGCGATGACTTTGGGGCAGCGGAGGAATCTCCTGCTCCAAGTACGGCGTTACTAAATTGGATAGCTGACAACTACGATGGCCCCACAGGTTCCCGCAATTGCGACGACACCTCGATGGACGGGTATTGGGCCCATACCTTCTTGAGTCTGGCTCCCGCCGCCGGCTGTCAAATTGAATCGGCGACACTGGCTATTATAATCAATAACAACGACTCTGCCTTTGAGAACGATACCATGACCTTAGGTTTTATAAAAAATAATGACTCACTGTGGGCATGGTCGAGATACCTCGGCCCCCCCTTCACCCCTAACCTTGACATAGATTTGAGAGACACCGAGATAATCGTATTAGATTTGGCTGCAGAAGGGCTTCTGGATGGGCTCACCAGCAACGGATTTCTGGACGTTGCCGTTGAGGATGACAGCGGTGTTGACTGCGCCACGCTCGAGATAGTCTATGCCCTACAATAGCCAGTAGCCTATAGGAAGAGTAAAGGGAGGGGGCTTAGCCCCCTCCCTTTCTTATACCCCCTTAAAGAATCTCAGTGGAAAGCGTTTCCAGCATAATTAGCCCTCCAATCTCTACTTTTTTACTATCTCAAATATACCACTGGGACTATTTTCCAGTCCAGCGTTTGCAAAAAATGATACTGTGGTATAATAAGCCAAGCTAATATGAGTATGGCGAGTGCTATGATAGATGCGTCGGGTTGTTTTACGCTAAACAACCTCTGGATATTAGCCGCCGTTGGCGTCGGCATCATCCTCTTCTTCCTGCTGAGGCGCTGGACCCCCTGGCTCGTAGATAAAATGGTGCCGGAGCAGTGGCAGGGGCAAAAAGAAAACATTGAAAAATCGCTGAGCCTTGCCATCGCCCTTGTCGGCGGTATACTCCTAGCCCTCGCTGTCGCCGCGGTCGCCGTCACCCTCTACGGCGTTGACCTTGGTCCAACCCTAGAGGGAATAGGCGAATGGCTTGTGGAGCACGGCATCCGTATCTTCAGCATCATCGTGGTCGCATGGCTGATTTATAAAATTCTCGGCGTAATAATGCCGATTTTCGTCAGGCGATACCTCACGAGCCGGAGTAAAAGGCGCGGGTCTAAAATATACTTAAGGCAGCGGTCGGAAACACTGAGCCGAATCACCGCCCAGGCTCTGGGCATATTTATCCTCGTCGTCGCCTTCTTCATGATTCTCTCCGAGTTGGGGCTGGATATTACCCCGCTGCTCGCCGGCGCCGGCGTGGCTGGCATCGCCATCGGCTTTGCCGCCCAGAACTCGATTCGTGACTTTATCGGCGGTTTTGTGATTATGCTCGAGGACCACTATAACATAGGCGATATAGTTAAAATCGCTGATTTAACCGGCGAGGTGGAGGAGGTCGGCTTGAGGCGGACGGTAATCAGAGACCTAAAGGGTATTCTCCATGTCGTTCCCAACGGCGAAATCAAGGTATCCTCTAACTACACCCGCTCGATATCCAGAGCCTTCTTCGAGGTTGGCGTCGCCTACAAGGAAGACCTCGACAAAGTAATGGCTTTAATTAAGAAAACTTGGGAAAAAATGGCTAAAGACCCCAAGTGGAAAGATAAGATAATATCGGAAACGCCCTGGTTACTCAGGGTAGAAGAATTCGGCGATTCAGGTATAATCATCAGAGCCGTCGGCGACACCCGACCCATGATGCAGTGGGAGGTTATGGGCGAACTCAGGAGAAGAATTAAGCGGGTCTTCGATGAGGAAGATATAGAAATTCCCTGGCCTCACGTCAAGCTGTATATGGGTGATAGCTCCGTAGATACCGACCTAATCTGTAAGAAGTGCTCCCGTGCCAATCCTCCCGGCAGCAAGTTTTGCTCCTACTGTGGCGCCAAGCTCGGTAAGTAAAATTAATTTTAGCTTGTTGCGAAATGCTAAGGCAAAACAAAGCGAGTCCCCTAGTTAGGAACGAAATGGATATTCTCCATAATCCAGAAATTTCTTGATGGCATCTATTTCAGCCTCTTCCGAACCAAATTTGCCAGTGCCGGGTTTAGTACTAGCGAGATATGCTGATTTGTCAAATACATCTGGACTAGCTCGTTCAACCTTGGTCAGTTCAACCTCATGAAAGAATACCTGGAGAATCCTGCGCCCTGGATAGAGCTTCAACGGTACCTCAGCAAGATTTCGGAGTTCCAAAGTTAAAACCCCAACAAATTTCGGATGTATTCCAACTGCAGTTGCAATAATGAGGCCGTATCTTCCCCAAGATGAGCGAGTCACTACACTGCCGGCAAGATTCGGCGGTAAGTATAGAGTTTCTAGTGTGGTGGCTAAAACAAAGTGGCCTGGGTGTAGAACAAAAAAATCTCCAACATTTTTATAATAAGAATCTTGAAGGTTGGCAATCTCCTTCTCGAAATAGCGACTCTGGGTATCTATGTAAGTTAAATCTCCCTTTCGTGGAACCTCGAAGCGAGTCCCAAGGCGGAGGTCTACAGAAGCACTGCCTTCGTGTAGTTGTGTTTTAGGGTCTAACAGTGGTGTTATCACTAATTTCTTTTCGATTTTCTTTTCCATAAAAATAAGTTGGTGAAGGATGCCTGCAGATTTGATACTCATTGGATTTCTCGCCATCGTCTCTGGATCTCGTTCAGTTCGACCGCTCTCGCAATGATTTCATTAAATTTTGTCTTACATTCCCAAGATTCCCAATTATATTTAGCCTGTAAGGCTTCGAGTCCTGTAAGGTAAACCAACCAGCCAGCGTTGAGGACAGATTGAAACTTCACCTCGTGAGAGCCCCCATTCTTTATTAGTTCGTTAGGTGGTATAAGTGCCTCAGCCCGTTTAACAAGATGTTGCAATTCGGTTGCATTCTCTGATGCAGAATAAGGTCCGTCACTCCCTACTGCCTCAGTAGCGGCGCTGATTATGTGGTCATATATATTCAAAATAGCACTACCAGTTAAATCCGAAACAGGGTTTGTGAATTGTGGAGTCCGGCTTTGCGTAACAGATCGCCACGAATCCAAGAAGCTTTTTACTTGTGGGGCAAGAATATTAAGGAAGCCAGTTTCTTTATCCAACATTTTGTACAAGAGCAGGAATCTCATTCTGTTGGGAGGGTGGGTGTGTAGGTCATCATCAAAAGCGTAGGCTACAGTGAGGAAGTCTATTGCTGCAAACAAGTAGGCGGGGCCGAATAGGCAATATCCGATGGCGTCACATGTAAGCTCCTTTACCCATAATTTGGCAAGGTAATTTATTTGTCTTGTGAAAAAACTTCTTATCTCAACCTCGCTGATATACTCAGACAAGGTTCGCTGCCCTGCTGGGGCTGTTTCAGCCCACTTTTTCACTAGGGCGTCAAGCTTTTGTTTATCTGGCTTGACGAGTTTCAATAATTTATTCTCCAGCTTGCGTTCCACATATAAGCAGTGCCCAAGCTCATGAGAAATAATGGAATGAACAAGTAGCCGCCGCATTTCTAGACCGGGAAAACCGACGGTTATAAGCTGTTTAGGGAAAGCAACGCTTATCGAAAGTTGGTCTTTGACTTTTGATAAATCATTACCGAGATAGTAGAAACTATAATTTAAAACAGGTAAGGGGTGTAAGAGAAGCTCGAATTCTTTCAATTTGCACTGTAACTGCATAAGACGTTTTAGTGGTTGAACTAGCTCGACCACAGTATGGGGCACATCCGACCTCTCAACAATAGAAGCTGCAACATAGAGCTGACTGTATAGCCAGGAATATCGAAGGATATGTTGTTCAGCCTCTTCATGCTTCAGGGACTGGAAGTCAATGTCGGCTTTCAATGCTTTTAGCCTTTCCAAGATAGCCTCATTGAGGTCAGATAGCTGTCTTAAAAATTTAGGGGGGAATTCAGATGCATATTGTCTAAAATACAGAGGCTCGAGGTGGTCTGCGAACGCTAAACAATGATCAATAACTGACTCAATTAGGGAGTCTCTTGGTTGGGCTGAGCCCATATCATTACCCCTTGGGGTTCACTGGACCGTTCTATCACCCTTTGAGATTCTATAGATACTGCCCTAGCGTAACTGAAAAAGAAGCTCCGTACTTCCTGGATTTCTTCCTCAGAAGCGTTGCCTTTTTCCTGTAAAGTCTGCAGGATTTGCCCAAGATGTGTAATGTAATCGTGAAATTTACTCGGGACCCTAATACTTGGCAAAGCGTGAACTGCTCTGTCAAACGCAACTGCTGATTCAGCTGATTTAGCGTCCAATTTCTTCTTATCTAGCCATTCTACTCCATCTAAGACATGCTCCAACAAATGCTTTGCTTCTTTTATGGTCGGCCGGTCATTATCTTGTAGTCGCCCGAGCCGCTGTGTTCTTGCGAGTGACATAACAACTTTATCAGCAAAGAACCCGGTAGATAGGGAATCACTTAACTCAGAAAATTCAGTCTCGGAAAGCATTATCACCCCCCCTTCTCGTGAGAACAAATGATATTATATCACATCACGACATTTTTAATGTTCAAGGCCTTGACAAGATGTATATATTATCATAAAGTATAAAGTAATTTCTACGAAATGTCAATATGATATGCGTAAAATATGTCGATTTTACTTCCTAATATTTTGGTAACAAGCAAATGAAAGAAAGAACTAGTCCCCTAGGTAAAGAAATACAAGCGGAAAGGGATAAACAAGGTATCAGTCTGCAGCTACTCTCAGAAATGACTGGTATAGACCGTGGTTATCTATCCCAAATAGAATTAGGTAATAAGACACCAGGACCACGTGTTTTAGAGCGAATCGCTAATGTATTAGGTATAAAAAGAAACGTACTTTTAAAACATATTAACCTTTTGAAAATGGACTTTCTTCCTTCAATTGCTCCTGATGATTATCGTGATATACTATCGGGTTTATCCTCCCAAGAAAAAGAAAAAGTGTTAAATTATATCAATTATCTTAAATATGAGCGTGAAACGATGGTCTTTACACAGTCTAGAAAAAACAATATAGCTTCGGGAAAAGATTGAGGCCCTTTTCTTTATCCAACACAATTCCTCGGTGTCTCCGGGAAAGCCAAAGCCACAGCCTGTGTCACAATTACTGGTATCAGACTATGAACTGTTACTTTACGAAGGTACCTCACAGTGATGTTATTTAGACGCCTATGGTTTTTCATCCTGCTGAAAACTCTCTCTACAGCCGTTCTACGATTAAAAATGAGCTGCCATTCTGGCGTCTCCTCACCTAGAAACTTCTTATGATGTTTCGGTGCTCTTATTATGGGCTCCGCCTTCCACTGCCTTTTTATTACTTTGCGGAGTTTAGCGCTACTATACGCAGCATCACAAATAACATAGTCGGGATAGAATTTGCCCGTAATGTATCGTGCTTGTGAGAGCAAGGGGGTGGCCCCACGAATATCGTGCATGTTTCCCCTGGTAATATTTGCAGTTATAGGAATTTCATACGTAGTATCGACCATTATATGCATCTTGTAACCCCATGTAAACTTAGGCTTGCCGGCTGTGTCAGCCTTTATAACCCAACCAGCGTCAGGGTCAGATGTACGCTTTTTTCGCCCATTTGACCAGGCTTTTAGATCAGTGGCATCAATGGCCACGCTCTTACCAAAGTTAGGAAAGGTTTCATAACACTTACGGGTCAAGGCTCGCATAATATTCTTGACAAAGGCACCAGGCTTTCTCCTTTGAAGCTTACGGACAAATCGGGAATAGGCAAACTTAGATGGAATAGCGTCGGGACTCTTAATCCCGCAAGCTTGGGCTACATAAGGGTTGTTCCCCAATGTCCTAATCAAGGCGGCGAAGGACGGAAGGTTTAGGACGGTCATAGCTACATAGGTTCTCCATAGCACTCTGTACATGTAGCCATTTCTGCCCGCATAGTAGGTTTTAAGTGCCCCCAGCAATTCATCTTCGGGAATCGCATTGAAGATTGCCTCAAGCTGCCGGGCGATAGGTACAGCGCCTTGACGTTTTAAGGGCTCCTGGTCTAAAATAGAAGTGGTTGGGTGGTTCGTCACAGTTCCTCCTAACTACGCTCCCTGTCGTGTCAGCGACTATGGGGGCGTTTTATTATGCTGCTATTATACCTGACCGCTCAAGCATTGTCAATAGTCTATTATTACATTTTTACACATATTGTAAAAATCACACTTGACATTTTTAATAATATAAAATATACTGGTAAATAATGGACGTTGTATTTGACGATGATGACCTTGATCGGTTGGAGACTGACCCAAAATTTACAGCAGGTAGGCCACCGCCTGTTGTTAAGGCATATCATAATAGGATGCAAATGATAAGGGCAGCGCCAGATGAAAGAGATTTTTACAAATTTAAATCTCTACGCTTTGAGAAGCTTGGGGGTAAAAGGAAGCACCAACACTCCATGCGGCTTAATGACCAATATCGTCTTATATTAGAACTCTTAAAAGATAATCCGCAGGGTACAGTTATAAAAGTAGTCGGAATAGAAGATTACCATTAGTAGCATAACAAAAGGAGGTAAAATGAGGGACAGAAAGCTGGCCGAAGTGTTCCCCCCTGGTGAGTTTATTAAAGAGGAGCTTGAGGCCAGAGGTTGGGCTCAGGATGATTTAGCGGACATTCTTGGCCGTCCCACACGTTTAGTAAACGAATTAATTGCGGGGAAGAGAGGTATTACTCCTGAAACCGCAAAAGGGTTGGGAGAAGCCTTTGGCACAAGTGCACGGTTTTGGATGAACCTCGAATCAATATATCGTTTATCTTTGAGTGATTCGGGGCAGAAACTTGTAGCTCGACGTGCTGCTTTGTATGAGAAAGCCCCGATACGAGCCATGATTAGGCGTAATTGGATTGAATCTTCAGGTAATATGGATGTCCTCGAAAAGAGAGTGTGTGATTTCTTCATGTTGCCTGATATTAATCAGGAGCCTCATTTCTTTGCATATGTTGCTAGGAAATCTACACCATATAACAATCTAACACCAGAACAAAACGCTTGGCTTTTCAGGGCATTGCATCTTTCTAGTGCTATTTCAGTTTCAACTTTTTCTCAATCTCGTCTTGATGATGTTCTTGTACAGTTAAAGATTCTATTACCCAATCCGGAGGAAACGAGACAAGTGTCAAGGATACTATCAAGTTGTGGCATCCGATTACTCATTCTTGAGCCATTACCACAATCAAAGATAGATGGTGCTAGTTTTTGGATGAATGGTTCCCCTGTTATAGTTCTATCTCTGAGATATGACCGTATTGATTGGTTTTGGCACACATTGATGCATGAGCTTGCACATATCAAAAATGGGGATGGAAAACGAAATAACAATTTCGCACTAGATACCGATTTATTGGGAGAACACACCAAGCCAGTTGAAGATAGGCCTGCGTACGAAGTTAGGGCTGATGAATTTGCGTCCAACTTCCTTGTCCCAAAAGCAGATTTGGAAAATTTTATGGCTCGTACACAGCCAATGTATTCAAAGAGCAGAATCGTGGGGTTTTCTAGTAGAATCAATGTGCATCCTGGAATAGTAGTCGGGCAACTTCAATACCGAGGTGAAATAAAATATTCTCAAAACCGTGAAATGTTAGTTAAAATTCGACATATTATTACGAGCGTAGCTTTGACTGATGGTTGGGGTACCAGTTTACCAATACTCTCGTAGGAGGAATAACATGTCATTAGGATACTATGAACAATTGCAGCGTATAGTTAATCGGTATATTTCATCTGGCGAACAATGGCCTGCAACAACACGAGAGATAGCTAGTTGGGCTATAAGGAAAGGACTCTGGGCACCGCAAAAGACCGCAGTTATAGGACTCTTTGCAGAACAGCTATCTCGTGCTATGAGAGAAGAATATATAACTGACCCGCAAGGTCGAGCTGCAAGGGCAAAACACGCTGCAAGAGTTAATCGAGGTGGTACACAGTTAGTTTTATGGGCTGATATTAGGACAGCCAGCCGTGAGCATATGGAGATAGCATTCCAGCAGCGCAGACAACAAATTGTAGGTGATTGCCGGCAACTAAAACTAGATGTGGATAGTTATAATGAAAACAATAATCTCGGGAAACCCATTCAGATGGTGTTTGATTTTACTTATGACCTCAGGGAGATAGAACTAGAGTCAACTGTAGTTTAGCTACTTTTTACGCCATCGCACATTTGCAGCTAACCTTGCTATTTCTCTTCTCTGTTCAGGTGTTAACCTCTCGGCCCTAGCCTTACCGCCCTTTTTACCACCGAGCCTGCCAAGTGCGACAGCAGCAGGGTTCTTTTCTTTTTTTACTCCTTGTTTTTGTTGAGACGTAGTTTCTTCAATAATTACAGTGGATATTAAGTTGATACCTTGTTGCTTTTTCTTACTTGACCGCTCTGGCATATCTATATTGTGACATCAATCAGCGCTTTTGTAAAGCCCCCCTATTTCTGGTCCTGCTCGGTTGTGGTTGGTGGGGATTGTCAATTTGGTAGTGGCCAGCTTGACTTGCCCTCAATTATGGCTTCAACTTTGCGCTTCGCATCTTCCAGAAGCTGCCTTGCCTTCTGCCGGGCTTCCAGCGACTGGGTAACTAGGTCGCCAACCTTCAACTGAAACGGCCTTGCCGGAAGAGGCACAATCAACTTTTGAATGTCAGCTTGGGTAATGCTGAAGTTTGAGAAGCCATGAACATATTTTTCAACTTGCATTCGGGCAGCGACGCTGTTGAGAAATAACGCTAGGTAATCAGGCGATACCTGCGACCCTGGTAGAAGTCGAAGGCGCATAATTTCTGAGCTAATGATGCAGCCCTCTTCCCCTAATTTAACCTGTGAAGCCACGCCGTAAGTCCCCTTGCGAGTAAAAAGGATATCGCCTACTGATAGGGCTACATCCTTCTTGATAAAGTGCGGTGAAATTCGCTCAACGCTAGATAGATCCAGCCACCCTACTCTGACATCTCCAACACGCAAGTATGGAACGCCATCGCTCACAAATTCCCTACAATCATAGCCATTGGTGATAGGCTGAATAAGGCTGCCCAGCACCTTTGCACCGCCCTTGTAGCCTAATAGTCTCTCTTCTAAGCGCTCATACTTCGGCTGGAAGTGCTCAGCGTCAAGCCGCCCTGCCTCTTTGGTCTTCTTTAATGGCACGGTGTAATAAAGCTGGTGGCTCAAATCCAAGTCTTTGAAGCCAATCTCATCTAGCAGGAGCTGCTCAGCTTGGAGATAGAGGACTTTTGTCTGTGTGGTTTCTGCAAATGCGGAAGAGGCTACCGTGGCTACTTGGTGCTGTACATCCTCAGGCGGGATTGGGACAAGGATATTCTGAATGTTGGGTTTTGTGGTATTTGGCCTGACGGTCGCATAGGTTATCCCTCGCATGATCTGTAGCTGCCCCAATCTTGAATTTAGAAAGGCGGCAATGTATTCTGGCACAAGCTCTTGAGTTCTTACACGTAAGCAGAACGATGGAAAAACAAGGTTGTCTAACTCATTTGAAATGAAGGCAACTTTGCCGGTTGTGTCACCACATTGCACAACAAGGATGTCACCGTGCTTGACACGTTTACGACTTGAGGCAAGCCCCTTTCGGATAAACTTAACGTCATTCATATCAACAAGGAGATTGCCCAAAATGTTGGTAACCCTTATCAGCGGTTCTCCTTCATCTGGGCTTACATAATCCTCCATCGGCATGAAGCCGTATTCGACTGTACCGATTGCCGACAACCTCTTAACGTTTCCGCCCTTCCAAGTCATCAATGACCTATTCAGTTGCAGATACTTCGGCTGGTAATACTCAGCATCCAGCCTCAACGCCCCTTCAAGCTCTGATTTCTTAACTACGGAGATTTGAGCCATTATTCTATACCTTCCAGAAATCGAGCCCCTCGCCTCGGGCAAATTGGATGAATGCCTCAGCAATGTCATCCAAGTCATGGTCAACTTGACGCTTGCCATTCTCATCCAACAGGTAAGAGCCATCAGGTTTTTTCTTGAAGACATAGTCTCCGCTATTGTCCTTTCCCGGCTTTTCTGAAGCACCCATAAAGATGGGATACTCATCGCTAATCTCCGCTTCATTCCGCCACTTTTGCAGAAAGATGACGCTGGTCTTGGTTCCAGTGAATGGCTTAAAAGTATTGACGTGCAGACCTACAATAGCGAGAAGTCGGGCTTTGTCAGCTATGAATCTACGAACATGCTCAGCATTAGTATTATTGAGATTACCTTGTGGCGAGACAATAGCCATTCTGCCGCCAGGTTGAAGAAAACGCAGACAGCGCTCAATGAAGAGGACATCCCGTGTTTGCCTGTTGACCCTCTTGTGTTTATTGCTGTCCCCTTTGTAGGCCAAATCAAAGTTGCCGAGAATCTCTGGCTGAGTAATGTTACCGGCAAACGGGGGATTGGTCATCACCACATCAAATTCGCCATCATAGATAGCCTCTATTAGCCCATCAGTGCGGTTTTTCCACTCTCTCGGGTCGAGAGAGTTCACCCGATAAACATGAGCTTTGCCATCACCAGCAATAAGCATCATAGCTTTGGCAACACGAGCTAATCTTGGGTCAAAATCAATAGCGAAAAGTTTTGAGTTAGCATACTGGAACTTATGCGCTTTCCAGTCATTACCATATTTCGGCTTAAGGTAATGCTCGGTAACCCAGTTAAGAGAATGAATCATAAAACCGCAAGGACCACAGGCAGGGTCAAGGGCTACTTCATTAGGTTTAGGGTTAAGCATCTTGACACACATCTTGACCACCTGACGGGGGGTGAAGAACTGCCCTTTATCTGGCTTCTGCTCCGGATTAATCATATACTCAAAAGCAGCGTCAATAACATCAAGGTCAGTATCAAAAAACTTCTTGGTCTGAAAAGATGAGGCCACAGCCACCAGAGCTTCAGGGGGAAGTTCTATCCTGTCAGCATCAAGAAAGATTCCAGGCCAAGCATCTTTCGCCTTCTTAAATAGCCCATCTAGCCTCCGGTACTGCTCCTGGGGTGTCGCTGTGGTGGTGCGAAACTCCATAGTATCATTCTCGCCCTTGTCAAACTCATCCCATAACTTGGCAAATACCAAGGGGAAGATAGCATCAAAGGCACTCACACCAGCGTTGGCTAAAACAGTATTCTCCAGTTCCAATACCATTTCCTTCAAGTCATGAATGGGTTCTAGCTCGGATTTCCTAATTGGGGTCTTGACATCGTCCAAGTCCTCATTCACCGCAGGTAGCCTCTTGAGAGTTTCAAAGAGGTTAGGCTCGGTTCGCAGTTGGCAGACCTCGTCATTCCCATTTATCCAGCCGCCGTAGTAAACGCCCGTAGCATTCATATAGGAATGCAGTTGCTCTAGCCCATCTTTGCGAAGAGGCTTTTTAACTTCAATGATAACGTAGGGGTTCTCTCTACTATCTTCAGTATAGATCACTATGTCAGCTTTCTTGCTAGCATAAGTTGAGCCCATCTTAATAGAAACTTCTACATCCAGGCGTTTCAGAGGATAGTGGAGGTCATCTCTCAGTTTGTTAATAGTAAGCTGGCGAATAATCTCCTCTGGCTTAGCAACCTTCTTCTTATCTGAAACTGGACATTTGATAAAGAATTTTTCATCCTCTTCGAAGATGTTGAGCTTACCTAATTCTGACGAAGAAAAAATCTTGAGCCCGTGCTTAACTTCAGGATCCCTGAAGATTAAGTCGATGATTTCTTCTTTGGTCTTTGCTTGGCTTACCATAGCTAGCGCCTCCCTTACTCTGAGAAGAAGTGTTCATCATATTCAAATCTGAAATCCGGGTAATCTCTCCTCAAATAGGCGATGCTTTCCTCAAGCACTTCCTTAGCAGTTTTTTGTCTATTCACCTTTCGCCCTAAGCTATGCATTCGGCGGCTCCAATAAACCATTCTTAGTTCTCCTTGAGGCTCTGGCCATTTAGGAATATGCTCCAACTCTCTACGTACTATTTCCCTCATTTGTTTCAACTTCTGAGGCATTATGTCCTTCTAATCTATCTAGCTATTTGTGTTTATATCTATCTATTAATATATCACCCCTTTTAATTTTGTCAAGCCCTTTGAGGGCATAATTTTGTGAAAATTGTAAAAATTCGTTGGGCAGGTAAGCAAGGGAGCAGGCTAATTTCGTGGTTTTAGTCAATGGACGTTAGTGATAGGTTAGCCATCCTTTTAATTTTGAAAGTTGACATCTCTTGGGCTGTTACCCTATTATCCTTCTGAAGGTGCTATCCTTTGAAGCAACGTTTACCTTTGCCATATGGAGACCTACTTACTAAAGGGAGCACCTTCTGTTTTTAGAGCATTTCGCAACAGGCTAAAATTTGTCTTCCACCCCGGCAAAAGCTATAATAAGCGCTATCTAACTAAGGAGAGTATTAAATGCCGTCTTATGCCTATTTTCAAAAGCAGTTTATCCCCCTATCCGAAGCCAAGATAGGGATTATGACCACCGCCTTTCACTACGGCACTGCCATCTTTGAGGGCATCAGGGGTAACTGGAACAGCGAGCAGAAGCAGATTTACCTCTTCCGCCTCAAAGAGCATTACGAGCGGCTGCTTGATGGCTGCCGCGTGCTAAAGATTAAGCTGCCTCATACCCTAGACGAGCTATGCCAGATAACGGTTAAGCTGGTGGAAATGTGCCAGTTTGAAGAAGATTTATATATCCGCCCCCTGGCTTACAAGAGCGCCGAGCGACTGGGCGTGCGCCTCCATGACGTAGAGGATGATTTCCTTTGTCTTGTCATCCCCTGGGGACCATACCTGGATATGGATAAAGCCAGGTGCGCTACCTCCTCATGGCGGCGCCCCGACTATAATGTAATCCCGCCCAACGCCAAGATTACCGGACTTTACGCCAATAACGCCCTGGCTAAAACAGAAGTCGTTGAGAACGGCTTTGATGAGGCGATTATGCTTACCCCGGACGGTCATGTCTCGGAGGGGAGCGGGGAGAATATTTTCCTGGTTATGGACGGCAAGCTGGTTACACCAGACAGCCGTAGTAACATACTGATGGGTATTACCCGGGATACGGTGATAAAACTGGCGCAAGACGAGCTGGGCATAGAGACGATAGAGAGAAAGGTTGAGCGCAGCGAGCTTTATACTGCTGGTGAGTGCTTCTTAACCGGTACCGCCGCCCATCTAACCCCGGTAGCCGAAATAGACGACCGCCAGATAGCTAGCGGTGAGATTGGTGAAATAACCAAGAAACTACAAAAGCTCTACTTTGAGGTAATACGGGGCAATAACCCTAAATACCTGGACTGGTGCACGCCGGTTTATAAGAAGTAAACTATTTTTTAGCCGTCTTTACCTGCAACGACTTCAGCAAGCAGATTACCTGGCAGTTTTCCTCCAGAGCGGCGGTGTAATTATGGGCTTCCTCAAGCAGCTGACCGATGGCAAAGCTGCCATGGCCATGAACCATAACAATGTGGCGTTGCTTTAATGCCCGGGCGATGATATCAGCCAGACCCCCGGGCTTCACCTCCATATTCCACCCCAGGACCGGAACCCGCCCCAGCGTTGACAGCCCTTCGGTACACATGGGCACAATCTCAGTTTCCGTCAGCGACAGGGCGACAGCATGAGGGGAGTGGGCATGAACGACGGCTAATGCCGGCGTCGCCCGATAGATAGCGCGGTGGACAGCCAGTTCTATTGACGCCAGCGGCGTATGGCGGTCATTCTTGTTTATCCCAGTCTCAATCAGGTCGTGCTCCTCTAGACAGCCGAGCCCGCAGTTGCGGCGGGTAATAATGATGCGCTCTCCCAGCCGGATACTCAGGTTCCCACTCTGGGAGGAGACAAGCCCGGTGGTGAACAGGTCACGGCCTACCGTCTGAAACTGAGACAGAATCACGACGCCCCTAACATAAACCCCTTCCTCGTCCCATGTCAAGTTTTGGGGGCTTGGGCTGCATTTAACTTCGTCATCAGGCGGGACTTGCGGCGGGCGGCGTTGTTGGGGGGAATAACCCCCTTTTCTGCCGCCCTATCCAGAGAAGCGATGGCAACCGTCACCGCCTCCTGAGCCTCCTTAAGCTTCCCGGTAAAGATGAGCCTCTCCGCCCTGGTTATATTGGTCTTGCACTGGCTACGAATAGACTTATTTACCAGTCTCTTTCGCTCCGAGGCTCGCGCCTGTTTTTGAGCTCCCTTAACCACTGGCAATATCTACCTCCTTAAGGTTTTGGTTTTATCGTTGCCTCATCCCCCACCCGGGAGATGCTTATCACCCCTTTGACCCCCTCAATCTTTTTCAACAGCCGGCTGAGCTGGACCAAGCCCGTGGTTTCTAAATCAAAAAATTCAGAAACGGTATGGTTATTATGATGGATAGAGCTCAGCCCGCCAATATTAACCTTCTCCCCAGCGACAATGGTGGTAATATCGCTGATAAGCCCTACCCTGTCCCAGGCTTCAACCTTTATCTTAACCGGATACAGGGAATCGGTCGGCTCCCAACCCACACCAACCAGCCTCTCCTTCTCGTCCTCATGGAGGACATTGTAGCAGTCCTGGCGGTGAACAGTCACCCCCCGGCTGCGGGTAACATAGCCGATAATCTTATCCCCGGGCACGGGGCGGCAGCAGCGGGCTAAATGGGTAACCAGATCCCCCATCCCCAGCACCCGGATAGCCGCCTCCGGTGGCTTGGGTTGGGCGGCTGGCACCTTGGGCTGAGGTTGCTCCTCCTGGGCGGAGAGCTTGACCGCAATCTGATGGGTGGAAACGCCACCATAGCCAATCGCCGCCAGAAAGTCATCAAAGTTATCGTATTTGAACAGCTCAGCCAGCCCTTCCCGCTCGCTGGGCTTTATCCCCAGATGCCTCATCTCCCTATCCAGAAGCTCCCGACCCCGCTCAATATTCTCCGTCCGTTCCTGCCGCCGGAACCATTGTTTTATCTTCTCCGCGGCGTGAGATGTCCTGATATAGCCAAGGTGGGGGTTCAGCCAGTCCCGGCTCGGTGCTTTAGCCGCCTTAGAGGCCACAACCTCAACGACATCGCCGTTATTCAGCTGATAGTTGAGCGGCACCAGCTTGCCATTAACCTTAGCCCCGATGCAGCGGTGCCCCAGCTCGGTATGAACCCGATAAGCAAAATCAAGGGAGGTAGAACCCTTGGGCAGGTCCTTTAGCTCCCCCTTAGGGGTATAAACAAAGACCTGGTCAATGAAGATATCGGTTTTAACCGATTCCAGGAATTCCTCCGCCCCACTGAGCTCCCGGTGCCAGTCAATCAACTGGCGCAACCAGCCTATCCTCTCCTCAAAGTGTATATCCTTCTTCTCCCCCTCTTTATAGCGCCAGTGGGCGGCCAGGCCATATTCAGCAATATGATGCATGTCACGGGTGCGAATCTGAACCTCAAGGGGAATCCTCCCCAGACACATTACCGTGGTGTGCAATGCCTGGTAGCCATTGGGCTTGGGATTGGCAATAAAATCATCAAAGTCCCCGGGCAGGGGGCGCCACAAGCTATGGATAATGCCTAAAGCATGGTAGCAATCAGGCACTGTGCTAACCAGTACCCGAAGGGCGAGGAGGTCGTGTATATCATCAAAGTGTTTGTCCTGGGCGGAATACCTCTCCATCTTGCGGTATATACTGTAGATATGCTTGGGTCTGCCCCATATCTCAGCCCTGAGCTTAGCCCGCTCAAACTCCCCCTCCAGGATTTTAATCACCTGAGCGATAAATGCCTCCCGCCGCGCCCGGCGGGCAGCAACCAGTTTGGCAATCTGGTGGTATTTTTGGGGCTCCAGGTAACGGAAGGACAAGTCCTCAAGCTGCCACTTCAGCTCCCAGATGCCGAGACGATGAGCCAGCGGGGCGTATATCTCCAGGGTCTCCCCGGCGATGCTCTGCTGTGCCTCCGGCGATAGAGCATCCAGGGTGCGCATATTATGCAGCCGGTCAGCCAGCTTGATAAATACCACCCGAAGGTCCTCAGCCATAGCCACCAGCATCTTCCTCAGGTTCTCCGCCTGCACCCCATCAGTGGCTACCGCCGGAGCGGGGGGCGGGGAGAACTTGCCCAACTTGGTGGCGCCATCAACCAGCTTGGCAACCTCAGCGCCAAACTTGGCTTCAAGCTCGGCGACAGGTATGCCGCAGTTCTCAGGGACATCGTGAAGCAGGGCTGCCGCCAGGGTGCTGGCATCAAGCTGGAGCTCAGCCAGAATCAAGGCTGTCTCTAGGGGGTGTTCAACATAGGGGTCTCCCGACTTGCGCATCTGCCCCTCATGCGCCTTTGCCGCAAACTTATAGGCGTCTTCAACCAGAGCTATCTTCTCCGGCGGAAGATAGTGCTGAGCCTTTTCTTTAAGCTGGCTAAAACTCATATTTAAAGTATAGCGCAAGCGGACTAGGGGTGCAAAAATCTTTATCTACCCCCCCCTCTAGCCGGTGTTCTACTTCCCATACCCACCCGCCCTCAAAGGCATAGCCCCACAGGGCGGGGGTAAGAAGCAAAGCCTAATGGACGGGCAGGAAAAAGGAGAGGATTAAGAGCAAAGTCTAATGGGCGGGCAGGTGGGAAATAGTACCCAGTGGGAGTGGAGGGTTGGGTGGGAAGAAAAAGATATGTCTAAAAGGGGGGGATGAGGCATATATATCCCTTTACAAATCCCACACCAATACTGTATTCTAGCCCTGAGAAAAGCCATGTTGTATCAAGCACCACGCGGGACCTCAGACATCCTACCCAAAGAGCAAGCCTACTGGCGCTACATAGAGCAGAAGGTGGCTGAAATGGCTAAGCTCTACGGCTACGAGCGCCTTGACGCCCCCCTCTTTGAGGACACCGGGCTTTTCGCCCGCAGCGTCGGCGAGGATACCGACATTGTCACCAAGGAGATGTACACCTTTGAGGACAGGGGGGGTAACCAGCTCACCCTGAGACCGGAGGGCACGGCGCCGGTATGCCGCGCCTATCTTGAGCACGGGCTTTATAACCTCCCCCAGCCGGTAAAGCTTTATTATATTGCCTCTATCTTCAGATACGAAAGGCCCCAGGCGGGAAGATACCGTCAGCACTATCAGTTCGGCTACGAGGCTATCGGCGATGACGACCCCGCCCTTGACGCCGAAATCATTGATATGGCATGGCAATTCCTGCTCTCGGTAAAGCTTCGCTCGCTATCACTCCAGCTAAACAGCATCGGCTGTAAAAAATGCCGCCCCAAATACGTGGCGGCGCTCAAGGCTCACTATGCAGGTCACGAACGTGACCTCTGTCCCGAATGCAAGACCCGGCTAAAGAAAAACCCCCTCCGCCTGCTTGATTGCAAAAAGCCCTCCTGCCAGAAAATAGCCAGCTCCGCCCCCAAAACTCTGGATTACCTCTGCCCGGAATGCGCCGAGCACTTCAACCGGCTAAAAAAGTACCTGGAACTGCTCGACCTCCCCTACACCGTAAATCACCACCTAGTACGGGGGCTGGACTACTACACCAGGACGGTATTTGAAATCCAGCCCCAGGGCGGGGGCGCCCAGAGCACCATTATAGGTGGCGGGCGCTACGATGACCTGATTGAGGAGCTGGGGGGAAAGCCCACGCCGGCTATCGGCTTTGCCGCCGGTATTGAGCGCATAATACTAAACTTAAAGAAGCAGAATGTCCCCATCCCACCCCTGCCCAAGCCCCCACTATTTATCGCCTATCTCGGTGATGAAGCCAAGGAAGAGGCGCTAAAGCTAGCCTCTGTGCTGAGGCGGGCGGGCATCGGGGTAATCGAGGCTCTGGGTAGCAAAAGCCTCAAGGCGCAGCTGAGGCAGGCAAATAACCTGGGCGCACGTTACGCCGTAATTATCGGGGAGGAGGAACTAAAGGCGGGGGCGGTAATTTTGCGCGATATGACCAGCGCCAGGCAGCAGGCTGTGCCCCTAAAAGAGCTGGTGGAACGCCTGGTTTCAGCTTCACCTCATAGCTAAATTATGCTATAATAATACTAAATGGCTGCCTTACTATCATTCGAAATGGTCTCTAGGTGGGTAGCCTCTTCTCTTTTAGACAATCGTTTATCTCCTCACCACTAGCCGGGAGTGAAGCACGCTTATGACACAGGATAAGCCAGTAAAGAATAAGTACAGGGCAGAGGATATCCAGGTCCTGGAGGGGCGGGAGGCGATACGCCGCCGCCCCGGTATGTACATCGGCAGCACCGACCAGCGGGGGCTGCACCATCTGGTATATGAAATCACCTACAACAGCATTGATGAGGCTATGGCTGGCTGCTGCGACAAAATCTGGGTTACCCTCAGCAAGGACAACACGGTCAGGGTTGAGGATAACGGGCGCGGCATTCCCGTAGACGTTCACCCCGCCACCAAGATGTCAGCCCTGGAAACGGTGATGACCACACTCCATGCCGGGGCTAAATTCGGCGGCCATACCTATATGGTATCGGGGGGCTTACACGGGGTGGGTGCCTCAGCGGTAAACGCCCTTTCCTCGCAGCTCAAGGTTAATGTCAAGCGTAACGGCAAAATCTACCAGCAGGAATACAAGCGAGGCATACCCGAGGGGGCGGTGGAGGTGATTGGGGAGGCGAGCGATACCGGCACCATCATCACCTTCCTCCCCGATGAGAAGATATTCGGTAAGGCTGAATATGATTTTAACACCATAAGCGAGCACCTGCGGGAGCTAGCATATCTCAACCAGGGGCTTGAGATATGCATCATGGACGAAAGAAGAGACCGGGAAAAGACCTTTTATTTTGAGGGTGGTATCTCCGGCTTCGTGCGCCACCTTAACCGAAACCGGCTGGTCCGCCACCGCCGTCCCATCCACATCTCCAATACGGTGAACAGCACGGTGGTGGAGGCTGCCCTTCAATACAATGACGGCTTTTCTGAGTCCACCTTCAGCTTCGCCAACTGCGTCAATACCATAGACGGCGGCACTCACCTCACCGGCTTCCGCACAGCAATAACCCGCGTTCTTAATGACTACGCCCGTAAGAACAAGCTGCTGAAAGAGGATGAACCAAATCTTATTGGGGAGGATGTCAGAGAGGGTCTCACCGCCGTAATCAGCGTCAAAATCGCCGAGCCCCAGTTTGAGGGACAGACCAAAGCCAAGCTGGGTAACCCCGATGTAAAGAGTGCCGTGGAGAGCGTGGTCGGCGAGGGTCTGGCTCTCTACTTCGAGGAGCACCCCGATGACGCCAAAAAAATTATTGAAAAGTGCCTGCTTGCCGCCAAGGGCAGAGAAGCTGCCCGCAAGGCTAGGGATTTAATCGTCAAGCGGGGAGGTCTTGATACCGGCACCCTGCCCGGGAAACTGGCTGACTGCTCGGAGAAAGACCCCTCCCTGTGTGAATTATTCATCGTGGAGGGACCCTCAGCCGGGGGTTCAGCCAAGGAGGGGAGGAACCGCCGCTTCCAGGCTATCCTGCCCCTGCGCGGCAAAATCCTCAACGTGGAAAAGGCGCCGCCGGATAAGATGCTTGCCCACGAAGAAATCCGCGCCATCATCACCGCCCTGGGGACAGGCATCGACGAGGAGCTTGACCTGTCAAGGCTCCGCTACCACCGCGTCATCCTCATGACCGACGCCGACGTTGATGGCTCCCACATCCGCACCCTGCTGCTTACCTTCTTCTACCGGCACATGGTGGAGCTAATCAATAACCAGCACCTCTTTATTGCCCAGCCACCCCTCTACCGCATTAAGGCGGGCAGGCTTGAGCAGTGGGTCTACTCGGAGCCGGAAAAGGAAGAGGTGATGGCCAAGGTAAAGGAGAAGAAGGCGGAGATCCAGCGCTATAAGGGTCTGGGGGAGATGAGCGCCGAGCAACTCTGGGAGACGACAATGAACCCCGCCAGCCGCACCCTGCTCGAAGTAACCGTGGATGATGCCGCCAGAGCCGACAGAATATTCCACGTCCTCATGGGGGATGAGGTCCCACCCCGAAAAGCCTTCATCCAAGCTCACGCCCGGAGCGTCAAGAACCTGGATATTTAAACCTAAGCCTGCTCTCTGGCATACAGCCCGTGCTCTTTGATATACCCCTCCACCGCCTCAGGTACGAGGTTACGAATAGACAAGCCCTCCCTCACCCGCTGCCTGATTTCTGAGGCATTGATGTCTATGCGCGGCTTTTCCAGCAGGATGACCCTCTCGGAGAGGCCAGGGATAGCCGCTTCCAGGGAGGCGAGGTCGGGAGGGGGAAAGCCCACCCTGGGGACAGCCACCAACTGGCACAGCTTTATCAGCCGCGACGGCTCATACCACTGGGGGAGCTGGGTCAGGTTATCCCAGCCTAAAATAAAGAAAAGCTCATCTTCTGGGCCAAGCTGGCGCTCAAGCTCAGCCATGGTGTCAACGGTGTAGGTGGGACCGGCTCTTTCTATTTCCATGGTGGATAGCTTGAAATTATCTTTACCGCTAAGGGCAAGGCGCACCATCTCCAGGCGGTGCTCCGCCGGCGAGATGAGATTATCCGCCTTCAGCCAGGGCTGGCCGGCGGGCATAAAGATAACCTCATCAAGATTTAAGCCAGCGGTTACCTCCTCCGCCACCTTGAGGTGCCCGCTATGAACGGGGTCAAATGTTCCCCCCAGTACACCAATCTTCATTTGCTATCACTCCTATTCTAAGTCCGGGGCTGGGGGCGGAAGACCTTCTTTATCTTAGCCGCCTCAGGCTCAGCCACCGACTGAACTAACTTTATAGCCTGAGCCGTAAGCTCAGGAATCCCCTCGCCGCTAGCCGCGGAAACGAAGAGGGCTTTGGCTCCGGCGGCACTGAAGCTCTCCTTTATCTCGGCCAGTTGCTCCCTGACCTGGGGCAAATCAATCTTATTCACCGCCACCAGCTGCGGCTTTTTCGCCAGGGATGAGTCAAAGAGGCTAAGCTCGTTATTTACCCCTATCATATCATCAAGCGGAGACGGTGAGCTGCCGTCTACCAGGTGGATAAGTACCTTGGTGCGCATAATATGGCGCAGGAAATCGTGCCCCAGGCCCCGCCCCAGGTGGGCGCCGTCTATCAGCCCCGGAATCTCAGCCAGGACAAAGCTCAGCCTCCCCACCTCAACCACGCCCAGGACGGGCTCGCGGGTGGTAAAGGGGTAGCTGGCTATCCTGGGTTTAGCCGCCGAGACCGCTGCCAGCAGGGTAGACTTGCCCACATTGGGATAGCCAATAAGCCCGACATCAGCGATGAGTTTGAGTTCCAGTATAATGGAATTCTCCTCGCCCTCCTCCCCTTCCTGGGCAACCTCCGGGGCCTGGTTGGTGGAGGTGGCAAAGCGAGTATTGCCGAAGCCACCCTTCCCCCCTTGAGCCACCACCACCTGCTGGCCGGCTTGCTCAAGGTCGGCGATAATGGAACTATCCCCTATCTGCGACTTATATGAAACCACCGTTCCCGCGGGCACGGCTATTCTAAGGTTCTCACCATTCCGGCCATGCTTCTTCTTCTTCCCTCCGTTCCTGCCGTCAGCCGCCCGGTAGTTTCTCCTTCTGGCCAGAATCTTAAAGCTGGTAACCGCCGCATCAGCCACCACAACCACATCCCCACCACTACCGCCATCGCCGCCGTCAGGGCCGCCAAAGGGAACATACTTTTCCCGCCGGAAACTTACTATGCCATTGCCGCCATCTCCGGCCCTTACCACTATCCCCACCTTATCAAACATGTTAACAACCTGTAATTATAGTCTCTTTCTAAGTTATTATATCCAGTATAATTAATTATAGTATGATTAGCTAGCAGCTGACCAGCAGGCGAGAAAACAGGGTTAAGCCAAAGCTAATCTATCTGGACTTGCCAACAAGGGGTGGGTGGTTATCAACGGCTGGTCAGGGTGGTTTGTTTATAGGCGGTGGGGAGGGTGGTTAAAGAGTGTTGGCTTTTGGTTTACGGGACATTCCCCGCTGAATCTCGGAGACCTTGCGCCTTAGATAGGGGTTGTTATCAATATCGCTGGCTATTTTCTGGCAGGCGTGGATGACGGTGGAGTGGTCTCTATTGCCCAGCTCCAGCCCGATCTGAGCCAGCGAGCAGTTGGTTGCCTCTTTGATGAGGTACATCGCTACCTGCCGGGCGAGGGCGGTCTCGCGGTCTCTTTTTCTGCTTTTTAGCTCGGAGAGGGTTAGCTGAAAGCTGCTGGCTACCGCTTTCAGCACCAGCTCAGGGGTAACGAGGGTGCCCTTTTGCTCCTTGTCGGCGATATCCTCAATCGCCTTAGCCGCCAGCTCCGGGGTAAGCAGGACTCCCAGCAGCCGGGCATAGGCAATAGCCCGGTGCAGGCAACCCTCCAGCTCCCTTATATTATGCTGGACCTGGCGGGCGATAAACTCCAGAGCGTCTGGGGATATATTTTCTCCATCCCGCCCCGTCTTAGCTTTCAGGATAGCCAGGCGGGTGTCAAAATCGGGCGGTTTAATATCGGCGATCAGCCCCCACTCAAAGCGGGAGCATAGGCGGTCGCCGAGCTGGGGCATGGACTTGGGGGGACAGTCGCTGGTAACGACAATCTGGCGGTTAGCGTTATGCAGTTCGTTAAAGGTATGGAAGAAGCTTTCCTCGGTCTGCTCCTTGCCGCTGATAAAGTGGATGTCATCTATCAACAGCATATCAACACTTCGGTACTTGGTGCGGAATTCCTCGTTGCTTTGCTCCCTGAGGGCATTGACAAAGTCGTTGGTAAACTGCTCGGCGCTGACGTAGAGGGCATTGACGTTGTTTAGCTGAGCCATGTTATAGATGGCGTGCAGCAGGTGGGTCTTACCCAGGCCCACCCCGCCGAAGATAAACAGGGGGTTATAGCTGCGCCCCGGGTTTTCGACGACGCTCAGCGCCGCAGCGTAGGCTAAACGATTGCACTTGCTTACGATAAAGGAGTCAAAGGTATATTTTGAGTTGCCGCCGGGGCGGCTTACCTTCTGGGTGCTGGACACTTTATCCGGGCTTAGGCGGAAGACGACCTTAACCTTGGGATGGGTAAGGCCGATGAGCGTCTTTTCGATTAAAGAGCGCTGGTTTCGGTCCAGGTATTCAGCGATGAAGACATTGGGCACCCCGACCACAAGCTGGTTACTCTCGTAACTTAAGCCTTCGGTTTTTCCCAGCCAAGTGCGGTAGTTTGACTTGGTTACCTGGATTTGCAACTCGCCTAGGGCAGCTTCCCAGATTTCGTGGGCTGACCTCGGTTCCATAAAAAATACCTCCTCAAGAGAGACAGATTTAACGCATAGTCAAGCCGGAGGTGACAGGGGGGACTAGGGGCAAACTAGTAGAATAATAGCACGCCCCCGTTCTCTCGTGGCAAGCTTTTTGATATGGGTTTTCCACCCCCCTTCTCCCTTGCAAACTCCATCATGCTCACCTTTTTGCCCAATATCAGAGCCATAGATATGAGATTAAGGCTTGTTGGTAAAAATTTTTAATGGTAAAATCTAGCGCTGGGAGGCAGACATTGAGAGTTGTTTTTATGGGCAGTCCTGAGTTCGCCGTCCCCCCTCTTGAGCAGCTTGTCCTTAACGAGTACCAGGTGGTCGCTGTTTATACCCAGCCGGATAGGCCGGCGGGGAGGGGGCGCGGTTTGGTTGCTCCACCGGTGAAGGTGGCAGCTAAGTCCCTGGGGCTTGAGGTGATGCAACCACCGAGCCTTAAAGAAACGGGGGTGGTGGAGCAGCTTAGGCGGCTTAACCCCGATGTTATTGTTGTCGCCGCCTTCGGCCAGATTCTACCCCGCTCGGTTCTGGCTATCCCCCGCCTGGGGGCGGTTAATGTCCACCCTTCACTGCTGCCCCGCTTCCGCGGTGCCTCACCGGTAGCGGCGGCGATACTGGCCGGCGATGAGTTTAGCGGGGTTAGCATTATGCTGCTGGACGAAGGTCTGGACACTGGTCCGCTACTGGCCAGGGCACAGATTCCCATTTCGGCACTTGATACCACCGGCTCGCTTAGCGCCAAGCTCTCCCTGGTCGGCGCCAGTCTGCTCCTTGAGGCTTTATGCCATTACCTGAGGGATGAGCTCACCCCCCAGCCCCAGAATGAGGCCGGGGCTAGCTATTCCGGCGTAATCACCAAGAATGAGGGTGAGATTGACTGGCATCTGCCGGCGGCGGATATAGGGCGCCGGGTGCGGGCTTTTTATCCCTGGCCGGGGTGCTATACTGGGTGGCGGGGGAAAAAGCTGGATATTATTGAGGCTCTGCCCTTGAACGAGGCGGGAAAGTTTAAGGTGGGGGAGGTGGTGGCGCTATCCTCTAAGGCTGGCTTCGGCATCGGCACGGGGGAGGGGATTCTGGCCGTCTCTAGGGTCCAGCTGGAGGGGAAGAAGGCTATCTCGGCGGCTGAGTTTTTGCGGGGGCAGAGGGATTTTATGGGAGCGGTATTACCGTCAAGTTAAAGGAGGCTTTTTGTCTAAACCGGAGAAACTGGACCAGCTTGCCACCCTGGTGGATATTATCGCCAGGTTGCGGGCGCCTGACGGCTGCCCCTGGGACCGGAAGCAGACCCACGCCTCTTTGCGGGAAAACCTGCTCGAGGAGTGCTATGAGGTGCTGGAAGCCCTTGATGAGGGGGATCCGGAGAGGCTTTGTGACGAGCTGGGTGACCTCCTGATGCAGGTTGTGCTTCATACCCAGATTGCCGCCGAAGCCGGGGAGTTTGAGCTTGGTGATGTCGCCCGCAGCATTAATGCTAAGCTAATCCATCGCCACCCCCATATCTTTGGCTTAAAAAAGGTGAAGGACGCCGACGAGGTTGCCCATAACTGGGAGGTCTTGAAGGGGGAGGAGAGAGAAGCCGGCACCTCTATACTGGAGAGTGTGCCCAAGCAGATGCCGGCGCTGGGTTACAGCCAGGAGGTTCAACGCCGGGTGGCTCAGCTTGGCTTTGACTGGGAGGACGTTGAGGGCGTTATTGACAAGCTGGTGGAGGAGGTCAGGGAACTTAAGCAGGCTGAGAGCGATGAACGAAAGGCTGAGGAGTTTGGCGACCTCTTATTTACCCTGGTTAATGTTGCCCGCCGCCAGGGGGTTGACACTGAGGCGGCACTCAGAGAGGCAAACCGGCGCTTTTATAAGCGCTTCACCTATATGGAGGAGGTCTGCCGTAAGCGGGGGGTAAATCTTGGCGACATGTCCTTTGATGAGCAGAATAAACTTTGGGAGGAAGCGAAGAGGAAGGCAAAATAAAAAGTCGGGGCGAGTGGATTTGAACCACCGACCTCAGCGTCCCGAACGCTGCGCGCTAACCAGACTGCGCTACGCCCCGATGGCACTATTATAGGCGGATTTAAACTATTCAGCAAGGATTAAAAGAAGAGTTGAAGAAAGGCTTCGCCTCTCTTATAATACATCTTCCCCTTCCCCTTAATAAGGGGAAGGGGATAAAGGGGATAGGGTCACTAAAAAATGAAATACTGTGTTGTAATAATTGACGGTGCTGCCGGCTTACCACTAGCCGAGCGTGGCAACAAGACCTGCCTTGAGCTGGCTAAAACCCCCAACCTTGACGCCATGGCAAGGGAAGGCGTCCTCGGGCTGGTGCGCACGGTGCCGGTGGGGATGGAGCCCTCCAGCGCCTGCGCCTGCATGTCGGTGCTGGGCTACGACCCCAAGCTCTACTACAAAGGTCGTGCCGGCATTGAAGCCAGAAGCCTGGATATCCCCCTTGGCGAGGGGGAGGTCGTTTTCCGCTGCAACCTGGTGGCTATCCAAGACGGCGTGATGCGGGACTACAGCGCCGGTCATATCAGCAGCGGAGAGGCAAAGGAGCTTATTAATGCCCTGAACCAAAGCCTGGGTAATGAGCAGATTCGTTTTTACCCCGGCGTCAGCTACCGCCATATATGCAAGCTCACCGGCAGCGAAGAAGCACTTTCGGCGGTCTGCACCCCGCCCCACGATATCCCCGATAAGCCGGTTAAGGACTTTCTTCCCCATGGTAAGGGAAGTGAGATTCTGCGGGAGCTGATGAAACGCTCGGAGGCGGTGCTCAAGGAGCACCCAATTAATATTAAGCGTATCTCCCGCGGCGATATACCGGCGACATCAATCTGGCTCTTCTGGGGTAGCGGCAAAGCGCCGGAGATGCCCGAATTTAAAGAGGTCTACGGTCTTGGCGCCGCCCTCACCTCCGGGGTTGACCTTTTGCGCGGCTTGGCTAGAATGTTAGGCATTGAGGTACTGGACATAGCTGGGGTGACCGATGGTCTGGACAACGACTATTCTGCCCAGGCAAATGGCGCCCTGGAAGCGCTTAAAGAGCATGATTTAGTTGTTATGCATATTGAGGCGCCGGATGAAGCCGCCCACGCCGGTGCCATTGATGATAAAATAGAGGCTATCCAAATGGTGGACAGCGAGGTTATAAGCCGTTTGCGCTCTTGGCAATCAGATGACTTGCGGTTACTGGTTCTCCCCGACCACCCCACCCCAATAAAAGTTCGCACCCACAGCGGCGAGCCGGTCCCCTTTATGCTCTGGGGGGAGGGTTTTAAGGCTAACGGCGGAAAAAGATTTACCGAAATGGAAGCAAAAAGCACTGGTCTTTTTATAGGCGATGGGTATAAAATAATGGGAAGGTTAGTGGGGGAGAAAGGGAGTTTTCTTTCCCACCCTCCCACCCAGTAGGGGTCTTGCTCCTCTCAATTCCTTTTCGCGGGAGGGGGAGAGCCTGAGAGGGCAAAGCCCTGTAGGGCGGGTGGGTATGGGAATAAAAACAAAAGTAAAAAGGGCGGGGTTTAAAATATGGCTTTAATCGTGCAGAAATATGGCGGCTCATCGGTGGGGGATGCCGAAAAGATAAAAAATGTCGCCCGGCGGGTCGCCCAGACCAAGGACAAGGGCAACGATGTCGTTGTCGTCGTCTCGGCGATGGGTGATACCACTGACGAGCTAATCAAGCTCGCCTACCAGATTAACGAGCGCCCCGATGAGCGGGAGCTTGACATGCTGCTCTCTACCGGCGAGATTATCTCCTGCACCCTGCTGGCAATGGCGCTTGAGGCTATGGGCTATGAGGCGATTAGCCTCTCCGGCGCTCAGGCGGGGATAAGGACCGATGCTGTTTATAGCCGCGCCCGAATCCAGAAGGTTGACCCGGAGAGGGTAACCAGGGAGCTGGAGAAGGGGAATATCGTCATTGTTGCCGGCTTTCAGGGAATTACCGATGAGATGGACGTAACCACCCTGGGGCGGGGTGGCTCCGATACTACGGCGGTAGCTCTGGCCGTCAGCCTGGGGGCGGAGGTCTGCCAGATATATACCGATGTTGAGGGGATTTTTACCGCCGACCCCAGAATTGTCCCTCAAGCTAAGAAGCTATCCGAGATTGGCTATGAGGAGATGCTGGAGCTGGCGACATACGGGGCCAAGGTGACGCACCCGCGGGCGGTTGAGCTGGGGGAGCTGTTTAATGTCCCTATTCTGGTTGCCTCCAGCTTTACTGATAGTCCTGGTACACTAATTCATGGAGGGGTATCTATGGAAGTAAGAAATAAGGTTAAGGGTATTGCTCATGACCTTGATGTGGCCAAGATAACCGTGGTCGGTGTCCCCGACCACCCCGGCATTGCCGCCTCTATCTTTGAGCCACTAGCCAAGGCGAACATCAGCATTGATACCATTGTCCAGAATGCCAGCATCAATAAAATTACCGATTTGACCTTTACCGTGGCCAAGAGCCATCTAGCTAAGGCGATGGAGGTGGTGAAGCCCATAGCCCAGTCCATTGGCGCCAGTGAGTGCGTCAGCGCCGCTAAATTGGGCAAGGTCAGCATTATTGGCACCGGCATGCAGAATACCCCGGGCTATGCCGCCAGGATGTTTGGCACCCTCAGTGAGAAGGGGATTAACATTGAGCTTATTACCACCTCGGAGATAAGGATAACCTGTATTATTGATGAAGCCAAGGTCAAGGACGCAGTCCAGGCTTTACACCGAGCCTTTGAATTAGAAGGGTAAGGATGGCATATCAGGAAGAGGAACAGGTAAGGATAAGACGCCAGCGCAGCAAGAACGCCATCGCCCTGGCCATGCAGGGGCGGTGGCGGGAGGCGGTGGCGGCGAACAAGGAGATAATAGAAAGCTTCCCCAACGATGTTGATGCCTATAATCGCCTGGGGAAAGCCTATATTGAGCTCGGCGAGTACTCACTGGCAAAGGAAGCCTACACCCGGGCTGTAGAGCTTGATGCCTATAATATCATTGCCCAGAAGAATCTCCGCCGCCTGGCTTATTTAGGTAAGGTGGCAGCTGGCTCGGAGGCTGATTGGGATAAGGCTAAACCGGAGCATTTTATTGAAGAGACGGGTAAGGCGGGGGTGGTTAACCTTTATAGCCTGGCGCCGCAAGGGGTGCTGGCCAAGATGGTGGCTGGTGATAAGGTATATCTGCGAATTAGTGATTCCAGCCTAACCGTGGAGAATAGCCGCGGTGAGTATCTGGGGCAGGTGGAGTCAAGGCATGCTCAGCGGCTTATCAAGTTAATAGAGGGGGGTAACAAGTATGCGGCCGCTATTGTCAGTTCCGCCGAGGACAGGGTGAGCGTCATTATCAGGGAGATATATCAAGACCCTTCCCAGATGGGGCAGCTTTCCTTCCCGCCCAAGGGGGGCGAAGGTCTTCGTCCTTATCTTAGCGATAAGATGCTCCGGGAGGGGTTGGAGTACGTAGAGGCAGCGGAGGAGTCCTCCGATAGTGAAGATGAAACTGCTAACGAGGAAGTTAATGAGAAGTAGGAGGTTTTAAGTAGGCATGGTTTTCGGCAAGACCAAACCGGTAAATATCGAAGAGGAGATGAGCAGCTCTTACCTTGATTATGCCATGAGCGTCATCGTTTCCCGCGCCCTGCCCGATGTCCGCGATGGGTTAAAGCCGGTACAGCGGCGCATTCTTTACGCTATGGCTGGGCTTGGGCTGGCTCATACCGGCCCCCACAAGAAGAGCGCCCGTATCGTGGGCGAGGTTCTGGGTAAGTATCATCCTCATGGCGATGCCCCCGTCTATGAAGCCATGGTGCGTATGGCGCAGGACTTCTCCATGCGATACGTCCTGGTTGATGGGCAGGGCAATTTTGGCAGCATGGACAATGACCCCCCGGCGGCTATGCGCTATACCGAGGCGCGCCTGACCAAGGTTGCCGGGGAGATGCTGGTTGATATTGATAAAGAGACCGTCAACTTCATGCCCAACTTTGATAATAGCCTTAAGGAGCCTCTGGTCTTACCCACCCGCTTACCCAATCTGCTGGTCAATGGTAGCGCCGGTATTGCCGTGGGCATGGCGACCAGCATACCCCCTCATAATCTGGGGGAGGTGTGCGACGCCATTTCCTACCTCATTGATAACCCCGAAGCCACCGTTGACGAGCTTACCCGGTTTGTTAAAGGACCCGATTTCCCCACCGCCGGCATCATCATTGGCGGGGAGGAGATTAAGAATGCCTATGCCACCGGGCATGGGCGGGTGGTAGTAAGGGCTAAGGCTCTCCTCGGTGACATGCCCGGGGCTGGGCGGCGGCAGATAGTTGTCACCGAGCTTCCCTATCAGACGAATAAGGCTTCCCTGGTGGAGAGGATAGCCGACCTGGTCAAGGATAAGAAGGTTGAGGGCATCAGCGCCCTGCGCGATGAGTCAGACCGCCAGGGGATGCGTATTGTCATTGAGCTGAAGCGGGAGGCAGAGCCAAGGCAGGTACTGAATAACCTTTATAAACACACGGCAATGCAGTCAGCCTTCTTCCTTAATATGCTGGCTCTGGTTGACGGTCAGCCAAGGGTAATCAGCCTTAAGGAGGCGCTCCAGTATTTTATTGACTTTCGCCACCAGGTTATCACCCGGCGCTCCCAGTTTGAACTTGAGGTAGCCAAGGCGAGGGCTCATATTCTGGAGGGGCTTAAAATCGCCCTGGACAATATAGATAAAGTAATTGCCATCATCAAAAAGGCGCAGACGGCTGAGATTGCTCGCGATAAGCTTATGAGCGGCTTTGGCCTGTCCCAGACTCAGGCGCAGGCGATTCTTGATATGCAACTCAGGCGCCTGGCTAATCTGGAGCGGCAAAAGATACTTGATGAATACGCTGAGGTGGTAAAGACGATTGCCTACCTGGAAGACCTTCTGGCTAACCCGAAGAGAATGCTTCTCCTCATAAAGAAGGAGGTAAGCGAGTTAAAGTCCCACTACGCCGACCCGCGACGAACCGAGATAAGCGGGGAGGAGGTAGTGGAGTTTCGTGAGGAAGACCTTATCCCCCATCAGAATGTGGTGGTTACCCTCAGTAACCGGGGGTTTGTTAAGCGGGTAGTGGCTAAAAGCTACCGCTCACAGCACCGCGGGGGCAAGGGTATCATTGGCATGGTGACCAGGGAGGCGGATGCGGTAAGGCTTCTGGCGGTGGCCGATACCCATGACAACCTGCTTTTCTTCACCAATCGGGGGCGGGTCTTCCATCTCAAGTGCTATGAAATCGCCGCCGGTAGCTCCCGGGTGGCTAAGGGTACCGCCCTGGTTAACCTCTTTTCTATTGCCGATAATGAGAGGGTTACGGCTATGGTAGCCCTGCCCGATTTTAAGCCCGGTGCCTATTTATTGATGGCTACCAGCGGTGGTGAAGTTAAAAAGACGATGGTGGACAAGTTTGCCGCCGTGCGCAGTAGCGGGCTTATTGCCATGGACCTGGAGACGGGGGACGAGCTGGTGGCAGCCTGCTTAGCCACTGACAAGGACGATCTCCTCTTAGTTACTGAGGGAGGGCAGGCAATCAGGTTTGCCGTCTCCAGTCTACGAGCGGTCTCCCGGACCAGCGGCGGGGTGCGCGGTGTCCGTCTCAACCCTGGTGACCGGATTGTGGCTATGGATATTGTTCGCCCCAATGCCTATGTATTAGCCGTTACCGAGGGCGGCTTCGGTAAGCTGACCCCCGTTGCCGACTACCCCCGGCAGCATCGGGCCGGGGGTGGGGTGAGGACGTTTAAGCTTACCGATAAAACGGATAAGGTTGCCGCCGCCAGCATCGTCTCTCTAAAGCAGCAGGCAATGATTATCTCGGCTGACGGCCTTGTCATTCAGACGCCGATTAAGGAGAAGGACCCGAAACGGGGCATTAGCATCCAGGGCAGGAGCACCCAGGGGGTGAAGCTGCAGGAGCTTGACGCCGGTGATAGGGTGGTGGCTATTGCCTGTTTTGACGTGGAGGCTAAGTAGCGCCTAGCTTTTGCTGGCAGTCCGCGATTAATCGTTCCAGCCCGCAGGCATTACACGCCTGAGTGCGGCAGTCAGGGGTTTCCTTGCCCTCTTTAGCCCGCTGGTATTCTTGCTTGAGGAAGTCCGCACTTACCCCCACGTCAATGTGAGCCCAGGGCAGGTACTCGTCTAAGGGACGCTCCCGGCGGGCGTAAAAGTCGGCTTCAAGCCCGCTCTCTTCAAAGGCGTGAAGCCATTTTTCATAGTCAAAGCATTCGTCCCAGGCGTCAAAGGTCGCCCCCAGCTTCCAGGCGCTATAGATGACCTTACCCAGCCTTCTGTCCCCCCTTGAGAACACCGCCTCAAGCTGGCTTACCTTCGGCTCCTGCCAGGAGACCTGCCCCCCCTTTCGGCGCAGCCCTTGCTTGAGCAGTTCATGCTTGGCGTTGAGCTCGGCTTCGCTTTCCTGAGCTACCCATTGAAAGGGGGTGTGGGGCTTGGGGATAAAGGTGGAAAGGCTCACCCTCACCCGGGGCATTCCCCCCTTCCCCCCTTTACCTACAAGGCGGATTTTATCGACCAGCTGGACAATCCCTTCAACATCCTCGGTGGTCTCGGTGGGTAAGCCGAGCATGAAATAGAGCTTGAGGCTTCTCCAGCCCCTGGCGAAGGCGGCGGCAGCAGTTTCTATGATTTCATCCTCAGAGGCGCTCTTGTTGATGAACCGGCGCAGTCTCTGGCTGCCCGCCTCCGGGGCGAAGGTAAGCCCGCTCTTCCTCCCGGGGAGGGAGTCCATGAGTTTTACCGAAAAGCTATCAATGCGGAGGCTGGGGAGCGACAGGTTTAGGTTAGGATAATTACGGACGAGGCTTTTCACCAGCTCCTCAATTTGGGGGTAGTCGCTGGTGCTCAAGGAGACCAGTGATACCTCATTATAGCCGCAACCCGAAATAAGTTCCCCCACCGCTTCTACTACCTCTTCCTGGGGGCGCAGGCGCAGGGGGCGGTATATAATCCCCGCCTGGCAGAAGCGACAGCCGCGGGCGCAGCCCCGCTGAATCTCCACCGCCCCCCGGTCATGGATGACCTCAATATAAGGGACCACCGGTCTGGTAACGGGGGGAGGGAGCTTGGCTATAATCCGCCGCTGGATAACCGCTTTCGCCTCGGTAGCAGTGGGGGTAATGCTTTTAACCAAGCCGTCTTGGTATTCCACCTGGTAAAGGCTGGGCACATATATGCCGGGGATACTGGCTACCTGCTTGAGTAGCTCTTCTTTAGAGGCTTTATTTTTCTTCCACTCCCGGAGATAGTCAACCAGCTCAGGCATCACCCCCTCCCCGTCCCCGATGACAAAGAAGTCGATAAAGTCGGACATGGGCTCGGGGTTCAGGCAGCAGCTGCCGCCGGCGATTACTATAGGGTGGGAATCGTCTCTTTCTGAAGCCAGGACCGGTATCTGCCCCAGGTCAAGGATGTTCAGGACATTGGTGTAGGTAAGCTCGTAGTCCAGTGAGAAGCCGATGACATCAAAGTCTTTTAATGGGTGTTTGGTCTCAAGGCTGAGCAGGGGAATACCTGCTCTTCGCATTGCCGCTTCCATATCTATCCAGGGGGCATAGGCCCTTTCGGCGAGGACGTCCTTTTGTCGATTTAATATGTCGTAGAGGATGGGCAGAGCCATGTTGGACATGCCGATTTCATATAAATCGGGGTAGCAGAGGACAAACTTGAGAGCGGTCTTGTCCCAGTCCTTGGCTATACTATTCCACTCGCCGCCGGTATAGCGAGCCGGTCTGGTTACCTTATGAAGAATATTATCGGGGTAGGTCAAAATTTTTCCCTCGTTCTTATTAGCTCTGCGGGCCGTGAGCTTCCTTGCGCAGCAGCTTGCGATAGTAAAAGGAACGAGCCAGATACAAGCCCATCACCGGGTTATGCCCGAAAACCCTGTCCTTAGCTACCAGCACTGTAACCGGGGCTTTAGAATATTTGAAGAATAGCGAATCATGACCAACGCAAAGCCCTACCAGTATGTTAAACTCAACTCCCTCATTATTCAGAATTTCAGCCTGGGTTATGGGGCTGCACATCGTTTCAAAGGAGCCGGGGCCGGCTATCTTCTGCTCCTCAGTGATACCAATCCTTTCCTTGGGTATGGCTCCTGCCTTACAGCAGACGGAAACGACTTCAAAGCCCCTGTTTTCCAAGATTCTGGTCAGCATTTTAGCCTCATCCGCTAAACCACCACAAAAGGCAATGCCCAGCTTCTTAAAGCCCATCTTCTTAGAGAATTGCACTATCTCCTCTACCCGGGGGTAGCGTGTAGTCAGCCCTTCTGGCAGATGCATATAACACTCAAATTCCTGAATAGACGCCTGCCGGGCAAACTCCCTGATCTCCGGGTCGTCGTATTTAGCCAACGCCTGTTGGATAGTTTCTTTTTGGGTCTTTGTCGGGCAGTTTGATGGCCCTTTAAGAAACGCCTCGCTGTTGCACACTACCTTGGTGCACTTGGCACACTCCGTTTTCTCATCCATCGTCTTCTCCTTATAGCTAAAGCCTGATGCCTTCTAACTATAGACGATGGCTCTATTTTTTACAATTACTTCCCGCCCACCACTCCCACTGGGTATTCTTTCCCACCCCTCCCCCTTTAGCAAGCGTCTTTCTTCCCACCCACCCGCCCTATAGGGCTTCACTTCTCTTAGACGCCCTAAAAGGAGGAGAGTCAAAGAGAGGCGAAGCCTCTCTTATAAAACTAATTCCCCCTCCCTTAGATAAGGGAGGGGGATAAAGGGGGAGGGTTACCATATTCCCTTTGACGGCTAAGGTTTAGACGACTAAAATAGCACTAACTAGCGTAAGGAGAATGAGATGAAGCAAATTTGGGCACCGTGGCGGATAAAGTATATCCAGACGGGGGAGGTGGAGGGGTGCTTCCTCTGTGAAAAGTCGGGGCAGGATAGCGACGTTAAGAACTACATCCTGCACCGGGGTAAAAAGAACTTCGTTATCTTGAATAGCTATCCCTATAACCCGGGTCACCTGATGGTAGCCCCCTACCGCCATGTCGCTACCCTGGAGGGGCTGACCAAAGAAGAGCTTCTTGAGCACTTTGAGATAGTTAGCCTGAGCCTGAAGGTTTTAAGGGGGGCGTTCAACCCTGCCGGCTTTAATATCGGTATCAATGTGGGGAAGGTAGCTGGGGCTGGGCTTGAGGGGCATATTCATACCCATGTTGTGCCGCGGTGGCAGGGGGATACCAACTTTATGCCGGTACTATCGGACGTCAGGGTACTGCCGGAAGCCCTGGCTGAGACCTATGATAAGCTAAAGAGCAAGTTCTAGTCTTGAGGAGGGTTACTCTTTGCCCCTCTCCGCTTCTATCTGCTGCCTTCTTTTTTCAAATTCCTCTTGGCTGAGGGGTTCGCAGGACTCAAGCCTGTTATTTGCTATTTTGATTAGGAAGGTCTCCTTGCATTTCCAGCAACGGTATGGACCCTCAAAGACTGGCTGAGTGAGGGACATGCTGCTCTCGGTCCCGCATTTAGGGCATTTTATTGTTATCATGATACCAACACCTCAAAATCGGTTAAATATCATTATGGCATCTTCTGGCAATTATATCAATATTTTTGAATATCGTAACGGGTAAATTCTCTTGAAATATGTAATGCCGAGTGCTAGACTCATATCTGATGATTATTAAGGAGAGTGAGATATGAAAAAGGCTGATGTAGTTATCGTAGGTGGCAGTGCTGCCGGTATTGAGGCAGCGATTACCGCCCGAAAGCAGTACCCTTCTAAGAAGGTTATTGTCGTTCGGAGGGAAGAAAAGGCTCTCGTCCCTTGCGGCATCCCTTATATCATGGGAACTTTGGGCTCTGCAGAGAAGGATGTGATGCCAGTCGCTCTACTGGGCGATGCTGAGTTGATAATTGATGAGGTTACCTCTATTGACAGAGAGGCGATGAGTGTAACCACTGCCGGGGGTGAGATTATTGGCTATGACAAGCTGATACTGGCTACAGGCTCACGGCCGGCGGTACCTCCCATACCAGGTGTTGACTTGAACAATGTCTTCACTATCAGAAAGGAAATAGATTATCTCGAGCGACTGCGGGAGGTTCTAAAGCAAGCTAAAGATGTGGTTATCGTTGGTGGTGGCTTCATTGGGGCTGAATTTGCTGATGAGTGCCGCAAGATGGGACTTAATGTAACTGTTGTCGAATTATTAGAGCACTGCCTTTACCTGAACTGTGACGAGGACTTCTGCATCCGAATAGAGGATAAGATGAGAGAGGTCGGAGTGCAGGTGAATACTACGTGTCGGGTGAAGTCAATTTTTGGCGATAAAAGTGTGGATTATGTGGAGTGTGAAAAGGGGCTACGTTTCAAGGCAGATGTAGTAATTCTAGCCATAGGCGTGGTGCCTAATATTGAGCTGGCTCGCGATGCTGGGCTGGAGATTGGTGAGCAGAAAGGTATATGGGTTGACCAATATATGATAACCAGTGACCCCAATATTTTTGCCATCGGCGATTGTGCTGAGAAGTTCTGTTTCTTCACCGGTAAGCCCACGGCTACCCGCCTCGCCTCAGTAGCTACTAGAGAGGCTAGAATCGCTGGGGCTAACCTCTTTCAGTCAAGACGACGCCGAAACCAAGGCACAATAGGTGTATTCGGAACTATGATTGCTGATACTGCTACGGGAGTAGCTGGCCTCACCGAGAGGGCAGCGCGGAATCTTGGGTTCGACCTGGTTATTGGAGAAGCCGCCGCGGTGGACAGACACCCCGGATCAATGCCTGGTGCTAGAGAACTGCGTGTCAAACTTATCTTTGACCGAAGTTCAGCGAAAATAATAGGTGGTGAGGCTTGCGGAGGTATAACTGCAGGTGAGATTGCTAACGTTATGGCTCAGGCTATCGCTGCGGGAATGACATGGGATGACATCGCCGTTGCCCAGATAGGTACTCACCCTGCACTTACAGCATCACCATTAGTTTATCAGATTGTGAACGCTGCCGAAGAAGCAGTAACGAAGCTGCGCTAGATTAGACGCAAGTGTTTGTTGCTTGGGGTGAATTAGAATGCCCCCAAGGGAATTCGAATCCCTGTTTACGGCTTGAAAGGCCGCTGTCCTAGGCCTCTAGACGATGGGGGCGTACCTTTTCAAGTATAGCAGAGACCAACTTAGCCGACAACATCGGGGACAAACTTAGCTCCCACTATGCTACAATATGGCAAAGTGAACAAGATAACCGCCGACAGGAAAGCCTGGCTGAAGAAGAGGCTTATCCCCATTCTGGCCCTGCTCCTTGTCCTGGCTATCAGCGTCGTCCTCTTTTTCCTGGGGCGTAATCCGGAGCTAATTGCCGAACTTGAAGGTTACGGCTATTTTGGCGCCTTTTTGATTAGCCTCATTGGCAATGCCTCTATCCTTCTGCCCGGGATAGTCCTTCCCATACTTACCGGCGTGGGTCTTATTTTTTACCCGGCTAGCGGGCTATTTGGTCTGGTTATGGTGGGGCTGGCTGGTGGCGTGGGGGCGGCTATTGGTGAGCTTTCCGGTTACATGGTCGGCTACAGCGGGCGCGGCATTGTTGAGAATAAAAAGCTATACTGGCGGCTGGTCGGTTGGGTGAAGAAGTGGGGGGCTTTAGCCATCTTTATTTTCGCCCTGGTGCCCCTATTTTTTGACCTGGTTGGTCTGGCTGCCGGGGTGCTGCGCTTCCCCGTATGGAAGTTTGTTCTCGTCTGCTGGTTGGGCAGGACCATATTATATGTCGCTTTTATAGTGCTGGCTGCCCTGGGCTGGCATATAGTTCTACCCTTCTTTGGTTGATGGGCTCTTGATTCTCAATAGCAGCAATGAACCGACGGCAAAATAGACAAAGCAAGCCCCCAGCATGACCTGGTAGCCCAGTCCGTGGCTGTAGATGTTAAGTGGGTCTATAGCCAGTCCGATGAGGCGTGCCAGGGCGGCACCGCCGGCGGTAGCTACATTAGCCAGCCCCAGGTATCTTGCCTCCTCGCCTTTAGGCACCAAATCGGTGGCTAGAGCCCAGTTGCTGCTCATAAAAGCCCCGGTGGAGATTCCGAGAAGGGCGCCGCAGAACATTATGGCGCCATAGCTGTGGGCGAAGAATAAGAGCAAGATGCCCAGAGCGCCCACCAGCCCCGAGGAGACGACCACCGGCCGGCGCCCTATCCTGTCCGATAGCCGCCCGGCGGGATAAACGGCAACTACCATGGAGATGCCAACCACTATTAGCAGCTCGGCGGTTACCGCTGCCGGATTGGCTATCCCGGCTACATCCATTAGAAAATACAGGGCGAATGTCTGCAGGGTAGCCATGGCCATGAAGATAAGGAGGCGGGATACGAGAAAGGTTACAAAACCGGGGTTTGCCTTAAGGTCAATCTTGAAGCTTTTATACAGGGTGGGCAGTAGGGGCAGTTGGGAGCCGCCGCCCCCGGGCCGCTCCTTAACCGTGAGCACGGTGACGAGCATGGTGCCGAGGAGGACAATACCCAGCGCCGCCAGGGAAAACCAGAGCCAGGGGCTTTCTCCACCGCCGAAGTAGCGACCCATAAAGTAGGCTACCAGGCGCACCAGGGCAAATCCACCCACTACCTCCAGCAGGCTCTTCACCCCGGAGGCTAGCCCCCTCTTCCCCCCGGGTACCAGGTCGGGGATAAACGCCTGAAAGGGACCCTGCGCCACATTAGAGCTAATCTGGATGAGGCAGTAGACAACGAGAATGGCAAAAAAGCTATCGTAGAGCCCTATGCCGGGGAGCAGAAACACTGCCAGCACTGTACCCATTAAGATATAGGGTCGGCGGCGCCCCCAGCCGAAGCCGGAGCGGTCGCTGATGGCGCCGGCGATGGGCTGGACTATCATGGCTAAAATTAAGCCGGTGAAGGTGAGCAGCCCGAGGTAGGTGTTCTTCTGCGGTGCGGCAACAAAGTCCAGCAGCCGTAGCGGCAGAATAATGGTGTGCAGGCTGTTCCAGAGGGCAGACAGGGCAAGACCAAAGACGGTAATCTTGACGTAATCTACGGGGCGAAAGGTGCTGTTATGGCTCACCTTCTTTTCACTCCGGCTCAAAGCATAACAGAGCCAGGCTGAAGAGGCAATGCTTGGGTTGGTATTAACCCCTCCCCGTTTTTGGCTTACGTTTTTCTTCCCACCCTCCCGCCCTCAAAGGCATAGCCCCATAGGGCGGGGGTAAGAGGCAAAGCCTAATGGGAGTGAAAAAGCCTAAAAGGGGAGAGTAATAAGAAGCAAGACCTAATGGGCGGGCGGGTGGGAAAGAATACCCAGTGGGAGTGGAGGGTTGGGTGGGAAGAAAAAGTTTAAGGGCAATGCTTTGTCCTGCCTTTATAGGTGTGGTATAATCTTGGCGACTATTTGCCAGAAGGGGGTAACATGCCAGAAATTCCATTGATTTTTTGGGTTGTACCCGCGGCGGGGATAGTGGCGGTGCTATTTGCCATATGGCTGGCGAGAGATGTCCTGAAGCGCTCCCCAGGGACACGGAAGATGGAAGAAATCGGGGGCATGATTTTTGAGGGAGCCTGGGCTTTCTTAAAGCGCCAGTACGGCACCATCGGCTGGCTATCAATCGTAGTGGCCATAGCCGTTGGTGCTCTGGTCGGTCTGCTTGGCGGGCACCGGGGGATAGAGGGGATTACCGCCTTCGGTATCGGCTGGAGGACCGGTATTGCCTTTATGGCTGGAGCGGTGTGCTCCGCCGTCTCCGGCTTTATCGGTATGATTATTGCTGTCAAGGCTAACGCCCGCTGTGCCAGCGCCGCTCAGCACAGTCTGAAAGAAGCGGTGGATGTTGCCCTGCGTGGTGGCGCCGTCCCCGGCTTTCTCATCGTGGCTCTATCCCTGCTTGGGGTAACCGCCATCTACTTTGCCTATGGCGGGGCAACTACCCCTGATATCGCCCCCCACCTTATTGTCGGCTTTGGCTTTGGCGCCAGCTTCGTCGCCCTCTTTGCCCAGCTGGGCGGTGGTATCTACACCAAAGCCGCTGATATGGGGGCTGACCTGGTGGGCAAGGTTGAAGCCGGCATACCCGAGGACGACCCCCGCAATGCCGCCGTTATCGCCGACCTGGTAGGGGACAACGTTGGCGACTGCGCCGGGCGTGGCGCCGACCTCTTTGAGTCCACTGCCGCCGAGAACATCGGGGCGATGATACTGGGCATTGTTATCTATGCCATTACCGGCAACGTTGCCTGGATTTTATTCCCTCTGGTTATCCGCGCCTTCGGCATTATTGCCAGCATGGTGGGTATCCTCTGCGTGCGTATTCGCGGCGATGAGAACCCGATGAACGCCCTCAACCGCGGCTTTTATATTGCCATCGGCCTGTCCATTATCGGCATGTTCTTTACCGTATCCCATATGCTGGATAGCTACTGGCTCGTCGGCGCCGGGGTGGTGGGAATACTTACCAGCGTGGTGGTGGTCTTTATCACCCAGTATTACACCGAAGCCAGGTTCCGGCCGGTTAAGTCCATCGTTGAGGCATCAAAGACGGGCCCGGCGACCAATATCGTTACCGGCACCGCCGTTGGCTTTGAGACTACACTGGCTACGGCTGTGGTCATCGGTCTGGCACTACTGCTTTCCTACTGGATGGGGACAATGACCGGACTGCCCGGTGCCGGCGCCTTCGGCACGGCGGTGGCGACCATGGGCATGCTCATGACCTGCCCCTTTATTCTTTCCGAGGACACCTTCGGGCCAATAACCGATAATGCCAACGGTATTAACGAGATGGCCGGGGCGGGCAAAAAGGTGCGCCGCATTACCGACCGCCTTGATGCCGTGGGTAATACCACCAAGGCGCTGACCAAGGGCTATGCCATGGTCTCGGCGGGTCTGGCGGCATTCTTACTCTTTCAGGCTTATCTTGACAGGGTTGCCTTCCTTCGCGGTGTGGATACCTTCAACAACGTGAACCTTGCCCGGGTGGAGGTCTTTGTCGGCGCCCTGCTGGCGGTGATGCTCGTCTTTCTCTTTAGCTCCCTGGCGATACGGGCGGTGAGCAATACGGCAAGCAAGATTATTGAAGAGGTGCGGCGCCAGTTCCGTGAGTTCCCCGGAATTCTTACCGGCAAAACCAGGCCCGATTATGCCCGGGCGGTTGATATCACCGCTAGGGCTTCGCTGCGGGGGATGATTCTCCCCGGCTTATTGCCGGTGGTTGCCCCGGTAGTTATCGGCGTTATCTTTAGACCCTTTGCTAATTATGACTCAGCCATGGTGGTGGCTGCCCTGCTCATGGTGGGCACCATCGCCGGTATTATGATGGCTTCGTTTATGAATAACGGTGGCGGCGCCTGGGATAACGCCAAGAAGTTTATCGAGGACGGCCAGCTCAAGGACGACAAGGGCAAGGTAATCGGCAAGGGCTCTTTTACTCACGCCGCGGCTGTGGTTGGTGATACCGTGGGCGACCCGCTTAAGGATTGCGCCGGGCCTTCGCTTCACGTGCTGGTCAAGCTGCTGGCCACCATAACTCTGGTGATGTGCCCCTTATTTATCTAGGGGTAAATCGCCGGTGTCTCTAATCCGGTAGTTTCGGGCAGGCCGAGCATGAGGTTCATGTTCTGGACGGCTTGCCCGCTTGCCCCTTTAATCAGGTTATCAATAGCGCTGATAACGATGAGCTTCCCCGTCCTCTGGTCAATGGTGGGGTAGACAAGGCAGAAATTACTGCCCAGGGTATGCTTGGTGTGGGGTGGAAAGTCAACCACCCGCACAAAGGGCTCGTCTTTGTAGAAGTCCAGATATAGCTCTTTCAGCTGCTTTTCCTTTTTGCCCGAGGCTAGATTGGCATAGCAGGTAGTTAGTATCCCCCTGCTCATGGGCACCAGGTGGGGGACAAAGGTAATCTGGAGCGACTTTTCCCCGGAAAGCAGTTTTAGCTCCTGGATAATCTCAGGCAGATGGCGGTGTCCCTCTAAGGCATAGGCGCTGACATCTTCATTAGCCTCGGGGAAGTGCGTCCGCAGGTGTAATGTTCTGCCGGCACCGGAGATGCCGGACTTGCTATCAATGATAATATCGGGCTTAATAATTTTTGCCTTTACCGCCGGGGCTAAAGCCAGGATAGCCCCTGTGGGGTAGCAGCCGGGGTTGGCTATTAATTTTGCTGAAGAAATCTTAGAGCGGTGTAGCTCGGGAAGCCCGTAGACCGCCTCTCCCAGCAGCTTGGGGGCGGGGTGAGTGAAACCGTACCACTGCTTATATTCTGAGGCATCCTTCAGCCTGAAATCGGCGCTGATATCCACCACCTTAATCCCCTTGCCAAGCAGGGGTATGACCTCTTTAGCGCTCTCCTTGTGGGGCATGGCGGAGAAGACAAATTCCACCTCCCCCAGCTTGGCCTCAATAGTTAGCCCCAGGCCAGCCAGGTGAGGGAAGACGTCACCCAGTTTTTGCCCGGCAGCGCTCCGCCCCGTAACCGAGGCAAGCTTTACCTCCGGGTGCTGATAGAGCAACCTTGCCAGCTCAGCGCCGGTATAGCCGGTAACATTGATAATGCCTACCTTAGTTTTATTCATTAGCAACCCCCTCTAGCCCTACTATGGTTCTTCGTCGGGGCTAAATTCGGCAATTTCCTTATCTCGCCGTAACGCCGCCAGAGCCCGCCTGATGTCAGTTTTTTTCCAGCCAGAGACCGATAACACCCTGTATATAAATTCAAGACTGGCTTCATACTCCGGACTTACTACTTCCTTGACCCCCAGTTTCTTCAGCGACTCAGCTTCTTGAGCTCGGTGAGCCCGCGCCACGATTTTAAGCCTGGGGTTAATCCTTCGTGCAGCTTGCACAGTGGTCATCACCGCTAACGGGTCAGGGAAGGTTATCACTAGCGCCTTAGCCTTTTTTAAGTCTAACTTAGCCAGGACATGAGCATTGCTGGCGTCTCCATAAATGCAGGCTATCCCCCTATATCTTAGCTTAGAAACACGCTCAGGGTCAATTTCAATAATGGTATAAGGTATTTTAGCATCTTGCAAACTTTGGGTGATATTTTGTCCAACCCTCCCGTAGCCAGCAATTACCACTGGCTTCGCCGCCTCAGATGGGCCAGGAACAGGTAGGGCAGAAGCATCTTCGGTCGCCAGTCCTGCTGGAGCTCGCGCTAATTTGGGATATAACCAGGAGGTTAGGCTCATAGATAACGGCGTCAGTATCATGGTGATAATAGCGCTGGCAAGGATTAATGAGTAAATCTGCTCGGAGATTATACCCATGTTCATTCCACCTTGCGCCAGAATGAAGCTAAATTCTCCAATCTGGAAAAGACCAGCTCCACCCAGGAGAGCTATCCTGTTGCTAAAGCCAAAGAAGCGGATAATGCCAAAAACAACCAGGAATTTTATGACAATAATAACAGCTACGAATGCCGCCACTGAAGCCCAGTGGTCAATTATAAACCTTGGGCTTATGAGCATGCCCAGGGAGATGAAGAACAGGGTAGCGAAGATATCTCGTAGTGGGGTAATCTCAGCCAAAGCCTGCTGGGCAAATCTTGTTTCTCGCAGCACCAGGCCGATGACAAAGGCGCCAAAGACCACCGAAAGCCCAAAAATATAAGTACCTACTGCTGCCCCCAGGCACAAAACCAGAACTGTTAGCAAGAACAGCTCCCGGGACCGAACTCCGGCAATCCTGCCCATCAACCAGGGCAGTACCCAGAGCCCCAATACGATTGCTGCCCCGACAAGAAGGGCTGCTTTCCCTACGGCTGTAGCCAGAGCCAGCGGCAGGTTTTCCACGGCACCGCCCAGAAGGGGCATTACTATTACCATCAAGACTACGCTGATATCCTGGAGAATAAGAATGGCAAGCATGATCCGCCCGTGCACCGAGTCTAGCTCGCCCCTCTCCATCAATATCTTGAGGCAGACCATGGTGCTGCTGAGTGAGATAACCAGCCCCAGTAAGACAGCCTGCGATAAAGACCAGTTAAGTAAAGTGATACCCACCACCAGCCCTAAGGCGAAGGTAACCAGAATTTGAGCTATGCCGCCCCACAGCCCCACCTTACCCACCTGTCGCAATTGACTGATGGAGATTTCCAGTCCTAGGGTGAACATTAGCAAGGCAACACCCATGGTTGCCACCGCCTCAATGAGCACCAGATCGCCCACCAGTCCAAGGGCGTGAGGACCCACAGCTACGCCAACTACAAGGTAGCCGAGTATCACTGGCTGCCTCAGTCTGTGGGCTATCATTCCTCCCACCAAGGCTGCTGCCAGTAGTATGGCAATACTAACAACCGGATCTAATTGAGGCATAACCCTACCTACGCGTTCTGGGTAAAGGGGATATTATAAGCTAATTGTAACATAAGATAGGCTCGGCTGAATATAAGCCGAATTTCTTGCTAGAGAGGGCAAATATATGCTATGATTAAATTCCACGGGAGGAACCATATGCCCAAGATTTATCTTATTGATGTAACCAATAGGGATGGGGTACAAACCGCCAAGCTTGGTCTATCCAAGCTGGAAAAGACGATGGTAAATATCTACCTGAACGATATGGGGGTATTTCAGTCCGAGTTTGGCTTCCCCACCACCAAGCACGAGTCCCATTATCTGGAGGCAAATTTGGAGCTGGCGGAGATGGGGGTGCTTAAACCTATCCGTCTTGAGGGGTGGATAAGAGCCATCACCAGCGATGTTGAGACGGCGTTTAAGCTGGTGCCCAAAATCCGTCATCTGAACCTTTCCATATCAACATCAGACCAGATGATTAATGGCAAGTTCCAGGGGAAAATGACCAAGGATGATGTTATAAAAGAGATGGTTGAGGCGGTTGATGCCGCTTGGAAGCTCGGTGCCGAGAGCATCGGGGTCAATGCCGAGGATGCCTCAAGGACGGACCTGGACTTCCTCATCAAATTCGGGCTTGCCGCCAAGGAGCACGGGGCGGATAGATTCAGGTACTGTGATACCCTTGGTTATGATAACCCCTTGACTATCTATGAAGCCTGTAAGGCGTTGGCGGAGAATGTTGGCCTGCCTATTGAACAGCACTGCCATGGTGACCTGGGGATGGCGGTGGGTAATTCCATAGCCGGAGCCAAGGGGGCGATAGATGGTGGACAGGATGCTTATATCAATACCACCATCAACGGTATCGGGGAAAGGGCGGGGAATGCCGACCTGGTAGCGGTTATCCTGGCGGCAACTAAATCAAAGGGTTTCGCCGAGAAATATCCGCTGGCGGGTAAGATTAAATTATCCAGAGCCTATAAGATAGCCAACTTTGCCAGCTATGCTTTCAGGGTGCCCATCCCCATTAACCAGCCCGGGGTTGGGGCTAATGCCTTTGCCCATGCCTCCGGTATCCATGCCGATGGCGTATTAAAGGACCCGGAAAACTATGAGCTATATAGCTATAGGGAGCTGGGCAGGGGCGACCCCAAGCAGGTGGAAACGGGGAGAGAAATCTGTACCGGAGAGTATGGCGGGGTATCCGGCTTCAGTCATGTTATGGGCAAGATGAAGGCGCCGATATCGTTCCAGGATAAGGCAGAGGCAAGCGAGATTCTGGAGCTGGTAAGATACGCCAATGTCGAGGCGCAAAAGCCTCTGGTTGAGGATGAGCTGCTCTTTATCGCCAGGTATCCCAAGATTGCCAAAAAGCTCCTGACCCTGGCTCCGCTGGGATAGCTACACATTGGATATGATGACCTTGAAGCCTATCGGCATGGTCAGAAATAAGGTCAAGCAACCAATACGGCATGGCTGGGGAGAAATCGTTTCTGAAATCATAGTTGATAGCGATTTGACTGAAGCCCTGGATAATCTGGACGAGTTCTCCCATCTTATAGTGCTCTACTGGATGCACCAGCTTCCTGCCGGCAGGCAACTCCCGCTTAAGGTTCATCCCATGGGTAAGCCGGAGCTTCCGCTTGTCGGCCGTTTTGCTACGCGCTCACCGAGCCGCCCCAATCCGGTGGGGCAGGCTACGGTCAAACTTCTTGAGCGCCACGACAATATATTGAAGGTTAAGGGGCTTGATGCCATTGATGGCACACCGGTGATTGATATAAAGCCCTATCTGCCGGGATATGATTCAGCCGACGGGGCTAAAGTGCCTTTATGGATGACCAATCAATAGGTAAAGCATTACTAAATATTTACCGCCAGCTCTTAGCCCGCTATGGCCCCCAGCACTGGTGGCCGGCAGAGGAGCCGTTTGAGGTTATAGTCGGTGCCATACTCACCCAGTCAGCCGCCTGGGGCAATGTGGAAAAGGCTATCGCCAATCTGCGGGCGGCTAATGCCCTGTCACCGAAGGCACTCCGCCAGCTCTCCACCCCCAAGCTGGCTAAGCTGGTTCGTCCCTGCGGTTACTATAATGCCAAGGCACGAAAGCTCAAGTCCTTTGCCTACTGGCTGGGTAATCACCATAATGACGACCTTATTAGGTTGTTTGCCAGCGATGTTGATGAGCTGCGCCAGCAGCTCCTCTCCATCAATGGTATCGGGCAGGAGACCGCCGATTCAATAATACTTTATGCCGCGGCTAAGCCCATCTTCGTTGTTGATGCTTATACCCGCCGTATTATTAGCCGCATCGGGCTGGCGCCGGCTAAAAATAGCTATGCCGACTATCAGACCCTTTTTATGGAGAACCTGCCCCCCGATGCCGCCCTGTTTAATGAGTACCATGCCCTCCTGGTCTACCTGGGTAAAAAGGTTTGCCGCCCCCGTCCCCTCTGCTCCCAGTGCTGCCTAAATGAGCTCTGCCGCTTTTCTGCTGGGGCTTAGTAACCTATCCCCTCCCCGCTTTAAGCTTAACTCTTTTTTCCCGCCCTCCCCGTTTTTGGCTTACGCTTTTTTCCCGCCCTCCCGCCCATTAGGGGTGTGCCCCCTCTTTAACTTCTATTTTAGGGTGGGGGGTAAAGGGGGAGTCTGGGGAGTTTTAGAGGCGAAGCCTATGAGGGAGGGTGGGTATGGGAAGCAAGGCAATGACCTTGACGCTAGTAGCCCAGTCGGTTAAGATGGGTGGCTGGGAGACGAGACGTGTCCTATTCCGCAGTTATCTATACCAAAAAAGACCATGTCGGCTATACAACCCTTAACCGTCCTCAAGCCGGTAACAGCATCAACCTCAAGCTGGCTGAAGAGCTGGAGGATTTTTGCCTCAAGATAAATGAGGACGATGATATCTATGTTGTCATTATTACCGGAGCCGGGGATAAAGCCTTCTGTAGTGGTAGCGGGCCTGAGAAATCCGGCACTAGGTATAGTCCTGCCCGAGCTATCGCCGGTATTGAGAAGCCGGTTATTGCCGCCATAAATGGGGACGCCCTGGGGCAGGGGCTGGAGCTAGCCCTTGGCTGTGATATAAGGCTAGCATCAGATAGGGCGAAGTTCGGCTTCCCCCAGCTAGCTCAGGGGCTTATACCCTTTGATGGTGGCACACAAAGGCTGCCGCGCATCGTGGGGCGGGGCAAAGCCCTGGAGCTAATCCTCGGCGCTGAGATTATAACCGCTGAGGAGGCGCTCAACATTGGGCTGGTGAGCAGGGTGGTCAAGGGGGCAGCTCTAGCCGCCGAGACTGAGGCTTTAGCCCGAACCATGGCCGCTAAAGCCCCCATCGCCCTCAGGTTTATCAAGGAGGCGGTGAATAAGGGGCTGGACCTGACTCTAGAACAGGGGCTCCGCCTTGAGGCTGACCTTTATTTCCTGCTCCACACCACCGCTGATAGAACAGAGGGCATTAATGCCTTCCTCAAGAAGAGACCGCCCAAGTTTAAAGGGAAGTAGCCTTTGGCTACCCTTTTATCTATTCCCACCCGCCGCCCTTGAGCGGAAGAGGCTCCACCCACTGCCCTTAAGAGAGGCGAAGCCCTATAGGGTGGGAGGGTGGGAAGCAAAACACAGGTTAAAGAGGGGAGGGGCTGGTAAGAAAGACAACTAAAAATGAGCAATTTTGAGACCATAATCTACCAAAAGAAGGATAGTCTAGCCTATGTTACCTTCAACCGCCCCCACGCCCTGAACGCCTATAACATCAAGATGAGGGACGAGCTTTACCAGGTGCTGGGCGCCATAAGGGATGACCCTGAAGTAAGGGTGGGCGTATTTCAGGGTGCCGGGGCAAGGGCGTTCTGCGCCGGCGCCGACCTTAGTGAATTTTTAAGCGCCCCCTCCCCCGTAGTTGCCCGGCAGGCGCGCTGGGAGCGGGATATCTGGCGGCTTTTCCTGAGTATTGCCAAGCCGCTCATTGCCGCCCTTCACGGCTATGTGCTGGGTTCGGGGATAGAGATAGCCCTCTGCTGCGATATCCGCCTGGCATCAGAGGATGCCCAGTTCGGTCTGCCCGAGCCGGCCCTGGGCATAATCCCCGCCGCCGGCGGCAGCCAGACCTTGCCCCGAATAATAGGCGGGGCTAAAGCCCTGGAAATACTGCTCTCGGGGCGGTGGCTTGGGGCTGAGGAGGCGCTATCTCTTAAGCTGGTTAACCGGGTGGTACCCCGAAAGAAATTAATAGCCGAAGCCGAGAGGCTGGCTAAAAGAATCGCCCGCTTTGACCCCGCTGCGGTAAGCCATGCCAAGCAGGCGATTATCAGGGGGCTTGACCTCAGCTTGGGGGAGGGGCTGGAGCTTGAGGGGAGGCTTGCCGCCTCGTTATTATAGGAAAAAAGGAGCACTTTGGCCGAACAGAATCTGGATATTCTTGCCCAAAAGGTAGCCGAGCTGATTATGGGTGCCAGGAAGCTGGTGGTCTTCACCGGCGCCGGCATCAGCACTGAGTCTGGGATTCCCGATTTTCGCAGCCCCGGCGGCATCTGGAGCCGCTTTGACCCCGATGACTTCACCTACCAGAAGTTCGTCGCTGACCCTGAGGCGAGGCGAAAGCAGTGGCAGATGATCGGGGAGGGACATCTGACTAATCTGGCTGAGCCCAACCCCGCCCACTACGCCATCACCGAGCTTTATAAATTGGGCAGGCTTGATTGTGTCATCACCCAGAACGTGGATAACCTTCACCAGAAGGCGGGGGTGCCTGCGGAAATGGTCTTTGAGCTCCACGGCAACCTGCAGCAGGCAATTTGCCTGAGCTGCGGGAAGCTTTATCCTTTTGAGCGGATTAAAGCCAGGCTGGATGGGGGGGAGGAAATCCCCGATTGTGAAGAGTGCCACGGCATGTTAAAGCCGAATGCTGTCTTATTTGGCGAGTCCTTGCCACAAGACGTGCTTGAGGAAGCGAGCCATCGCTCCTCTAACTCTGACCTGTTTATTGTCATTGGCTCGACCCTGGTTGTCTACCCCGCCGCCTATATGCCAATATACGCCCATCAGGCTGGAGCCAAGCTGGTAATTATTAACCTCAGTGCCACCCCCATGGACGGGGAAGCCAGCGTCCTCATCACAGCCAAGGCTGGGGAGGCAATGTCCAAGATAACGGATAAGTTAAAGGAAAAGACAGGTTAAACAATGGTTATAACCGAGTTTCTTGACCTCTCGGCGATGCTGGTTCCAGAGAGAACGGCTATCGCCTTTGAGGGCAAACGATTTAGCTATGCCCAGCTCAAGGAAAGGGTAAACCGCCTGGCTGATTCCCTGAGCCGACTTGGATTAAAGAAGGGGGAGAGAGCCGCCATCCTTGAGGTCAACTGCAATGAATATGTGGAAGCCTGTTTGGCTACGGTAAAGCTGGGCGCTATCTTCGTTCCCCTGAATTTTAGAATAAGAGAAGACGAATTAAAATACCTGGTGGATAAAGCCGAGCCACGGATTCTTTTTGTCGGCGGCCGCTACGCCGATATGGTGAACAGCGTTAAAGGCGAGCTTCTCTCGGTGGAGCATTTTATTATCATTGGCGGCGAGGATAAGGGGATGCAAGATTATGACGGGCTTATCGCCTCAGGCTCGGCGGATGAAAAGGGCTTTGCCCAGTTAGCCGACGAAGATATTGTTATGCTCTTGTTTACCGCCGGCACCACTGGATTTCCCAAGGGGGTGCCTCAGGACAGCACCGCCTACAGCACCTACGTCCTGACCAATGTTGAGCCCCCCAGCATTGAAGCCCCCGCCGAGACCAATCTTTTGTGCATGCCCCTATATCATGTTGCCGGGATGCAGGCGCTCATGGCGGGCATCTACGGGGGGAGGACAATCGCCCTGATGCGGCAGTTTGATGAGAAGGAATGGTTTGATACGGTACAGCGGGAGAAGGCAACCAGGGTGATGCTGGTACCCACCATGCTCAAACGAATTGTTGACTACCCCGACTTTGCTAACTATGACCTTTCCAGTGTACGGGTGGTAACCTATGGCGCTGCCTCCTGCCCCTACGAGGTGCTGAAGAAGGCGATGGAGCGCTTCCCCGGCAGAGCCCTGATAAACGCCTTCGGCGGTACCGAGACCTCCTCCACCATAGCTGCCCTTAGAGCCGAAGACCAGATAATCACCGGCAAAGAAAGCGAGGCGGAGAGGGAGAAGAAGCTAAGGAGGCTGGCTACCTCTATTGGACTGCCGATGGAGGATGTGGAAATCCAGGTACGGGATGAAAAGGGTAAAGAATTGCCCTTAGGGAAAATCGGCGAGATTGTCGTCCGCGGTCCCCGCATAATGAAGGGCTACTGGCAGAATGATGAGGAGACGAAGAAGGCTTTTACCGGCGACGGCTGGTACCGCACCGGCGACCTCGGTTATCTTGATGAGGAGGGCTATATCTATCTTACCGGCCGCGCCGATGACGTTATCGTCAGGGGCGGGGAGAATATCGGCCCCGATGAAGTAGAGAGTGTCCTTTCCACTCACCCCAAAATTGAGGAGGCGGCGGTGGTTGGCGTCAAAGACCTGGAGTGGGGGCAGCAGGTCAGGGCGATCGTCAGGCTCAAAAAGGGGGAAGCTGCCACCGAGGAGGAGATTATTGACTTCTGCCGTCCCCGGCTGGCTGGCTTCAAGTGCCCCAGCTCGGTAGTCCTGGTTAAAGAGGAACTGCCCCGCACCTCCACGGGCAAGGTTCTAAGAAGGCTCCTCCGCGAAAAACACGGCTAGGTTGATTTTTCCACCAGCTCGGCAATATCCATAACCTTGAGCTTTTCCTCAGCCGCCTTTGCCTTAATCCCGTCATCAAACATCTGCAGGCAGAAGGGGCAGGCGGTAATCACGGTTTGAGCCTTGGTCTCAATTGCCTGCTCGGTGCGAAGCTCGTTAATTCTGCGCCCGGCGCGTTCCTCAAGCCACATGTGCCCCCCGCCGCCACCGCAGCAAAATGCATTCTCCCGGTTTTTCTCCATCTCCGCCATCTTTGTCTCGGGGATGCTTTTAATAATCTGCCTCGGCGGCTGGTAGATGTCGTTGTATCTCCCAAGGTAACAGGGGTCGTGGTAGGTAACGAGTTCACCCATGCCCTTCTTAATTTTTAGCTTGCCCTCTTTTATTAGCCGGGCGATAAGCTCGGTATGGTGAATAACCTCAAACTTTCCGCCGAACTGGGGGTACTCGTTCTTTATGGTGTTATAGCCGTGAGGGCAGGCGGTAACTATCCTCTTTACCCCATAGCTCTTGAGTAGCTCAATATTTTTCTCCGCCTGGAGCTGGAAGAGATATTCGTTGCCCAGGCGGCGGGCGGGCTCGCCGCAGCAGCTCTCCTCAGCCCCTAAGATGGCAAACTTAATTCCGGCCAGCTTAAGCAGCTTAGCCACTGCCTGAGCCACCCTGGTGCTCCTATCCTCCAGGGCTTCGGTGCAACCCACCCAGAAAAGAAAGTCTACATTTTTGTCCTCGGCTAGGGTCTTAATATCAAGCCCCTCCGCCCAGTCTGTTCTGGACAGTGTAGTCCCCCGCCAGGGGTGCCCCCTGTCCTCAATGCTTCTCAGTGCCCCCTCCGCCGTCTCCGGGACCTTTGCCTGCTCCATCACCAGGTTTCGCCTCAGGTCAATAATCTTATTAACGTGCTCAACACTGACCGGGCATACCTGCTGGCAGGCGCGGCAGGTGGTACACGCCCAGATTACCTCCTCACTTATCACATCACCAATCAGGGACTTGCCCTCCTTGGCGGGGGCTTCTTTCTTGAGCAGGCCGGGTCCTACCTCAAGAAGATGTTGCTTCAGGTCGTCTATCAGCTTCTTGGGGTTAAGCTCTTTACCGCTGGTGGTTGCCGGGCAGACCTCCTGGCACTGACCGTAGATAACGCAGGAGTAGAGGTCCAAAAGCTGCTTCCAGGTAAAGTCGGTTATCTTAGCCACGCCGAAGGTCTCCGCCTTCTCCAGGTCAATAGGACGCAGGGCTCCTTTGGGCGGTGGCGACTGGAGCAGGACATTGAAGATACTGGCTATCATGTGTAGATACCGGGAGTAGGCGATGAATACCAGGACGAATAAGACGATGCTCCAGTGCGCCCAGAAGAAGGCTAGATGTGCCATCTCCACTGAGGCCGGGCTGGCGCCGGCAAAGACTCCGCTTAACGCCGAGCTTATCGGGGGCAGGGTAGCCCCCAGACCCACCGGCGCATAGCCCAGGGCAATGCCCGTCGCCTCCTTGAAGAGGTGGGTCATAGGGTGGATTAAAACCGTAATCAGAATGACCATCGCCTCGACGGTCTGCTCACCTTCTAAGCGGGGCGGCCTCACAATATAGCGGCGGATGATGCCCCATAGGGCACCGAGGATGATAAAGGGGGCGGCGATGTCCATAACCCAGGTATAGTAAAAGAAGAACCCGGTGTGTTCCACGGTCTCGGAGAGACCGAAGCCGCCACCGATGATGATAAATATCAGGTAGAAGGGGATAAATATAAAGAACCCCCAGGCCATAAAGGCATGACCCAGGCTGGCTCTATCCTTGGTGGTCAGGTTCTTAAACTGGCACCACTGCCCCAATACCAGGACGATGGTATTGAGCACTCTCATCAGCAGGTTCCCGAATTTTCCCTCCCTCCTGCCCAGGAACATATAGCGCCCCAGCTGGTATATCCTTTGCAGGAAGAGCCCCACCGCCACGGCGAATATAACCCAGAAAATAATATACCCCGAGATTCCCCAGTAACTCATGCTAACCGGCGACATAATTTCTCCTTTCTCATTCGGTCAAGGGGCAAAGCCCTAACGCAGTCGGCTGACAGCGATAAATATACCAAAAGCCAGGGCTATCAGGTGATATATTGTATCAAATGTAGCCAGCGGTAGTGCCTGATAGAAAGAAATCCCAATTAAAAGGCTAACAAGCCAGAGGCTAAATATGTAGCTTACGGCGAGGGCAAAGCCGCCGACAATAGCAAGCCCGGTGCCACGCTTACGGTTGACGGAGAGACTGACCACCTCACCGATGGCAAAGCCGGCGCCCGGCGCCAGCAGCAGGTTGAGGGAAAAGAAGGGGGTTGCCCACTCTATTGTCCCCCAGACGGCGCCGCAGGCAAGGGCCATGCCCAGCGCTACTCCTCCTGCTACCAGGTAGTATCTGGTGGAAACGCGGTAGGTGGGCAGTTTATGTAGCTTGGCGCAATCGGGACACTTAGCCCCCACCGGTGTCTGCACCATACACCTGGGGCATATCGGCTTATCACACTTACTACATCTCAGCTCAGTTTCAACATCAGGATGATAAGCACATCTCATCTTGTCAGGGTTAACCTCCCCTTGCTTTTCTCTTCGGCTTGCGGCGTAGCCAGGCTTCCCTCTCCCTTATGTCGCGGTCAAAGAACAGTCGGTTAATGATGAGCTGGGGGGTGGAGACCGATGCCGTAAGCGAGGTCTTGGGCGCGGTTAGACGCCTGATAACGACCAGTAAAAGCATAGCCGAAAATCCCAGGGTGAGGGGGAGCGCTCTTTCTATGCCCAGCGGTTCACTAAGAAACCAGCTCAGTATGGGCAGTAAAATGAGGGCACAGAGGGTACCCAGGGCTAGCTGCCGGAAGGGAGCCCAGGCATAGGCAAAAGCCGCCATTATCAGCGCCAGCCACGGTGCTAGGACAAAGACCACGCCCACGGTGGTTAAAAGACCCCTGCCGCCACTAAAGCGGAGAAAGACGGGCCAGTTATGTCCGATTATAGCGGCTATGCCGATGGTGACCTGCTGGTAGACTTCCAGGCCTATCAACTGGGCAATATAAACAACTACCATTCCCTTGACCAGGTCAAAAACGATTACGGGGATAGCCCACCGCCGGGAAACGGTGGCTAGTACGTTTGACGCCCCCACGTTAGTGCTGCCATGTTGCCTGATATCTATCCCCCGCGACCATCTGGCGGCCAGATAGGCGGCGGGAACCGAACCCAGGAGATAGGCACCCAGCACTAACAGGATGAAGTTAATCGTCATAAGCTCCTTTATAGCGTAAGTTTGGGGTTTTTCTGTTTGGCCAGGGCTATAAGTTTTTCCACGGCTTCCAGGGGCAAATCAATGTCACCGATGCCAGTCTCGGTGTCGTCAATGCCGTGGTAGTCACTGCCCCCGGTGGCGATAAGCTCATGCTTATCGGCGAGTGTCAGCAGTCTATTTATTTCCTCTGTAGTGTAGCCGTTATAGTAGGTTTCAAGCCCTACCAGTCCCGCGCCCTTTAGCTCCGCAGTCATTGCCTCCGGGTCGGGGAGGGTTAGGGGGTGGGCGAGCACGGGCAACCCTTTGGCTTTGATTATCAGCTCCACCGCCTCTTTAGGGGTCATCTTGTCCCGCTCAACATAGGCGGGGCGGCCATGCCCCAGATATTCGTTGAATGCCTCCTTGAATGAGGTGATATAGCCCTTCTCCAGCATGGCCTGGGCGATATGGGGACGCCCGATGGTGCTGCCGCCGGCTATCTCCTTAACCCGTTGCCAGTCAATATTGATACCCAGCTTCCTCAGTTTGGCCACCATCTTTTCCCCCCGCTGGAGCCGGGAGTTCTTGAATCCATCCAGGGCGGCGTTAAACTCAGGGTCGGTGTAATCTATGAAGTAGCCCAGAACATGAACCTCGCCCTCGGCGACATCGGTGCTGATTTCAACGCCGGGTATAATCTTGAGCCCGGGAAAGGCACGGGCGGTGGCTTGGGCGGAAGCAATGCCGTCTATGTTGTCGTGGTCAGTCAGGGCAATAAAGCTTAACCCCCGCCTCGCCGCCTCCAGGACAACATCGGTCGGAGTGAGCTTGCCGTCGGAGGCGGTGGAGTGGATATGGAGGTCGGCTTGGCCCATTACTATTCCACCTCCCGGTAGATTCGCTCAATGCTTTTTGCCTTGCCCGTCTTATCATCCACCCCCACCAGTATGGCGTTAAAGGCGACTTTGCCCTTACCCACCCCTAAGCGGTGGGGTATCTGGGTCAAAAAGCGCTGAATTACCGCCTCGGCGTCATCACCTATGACCGAGTCCATGGGGCCGGTCATACCGATATCGCTGACATAGGCAGTGCCCCCGGGGAGAATCTGGGCATCAATAGTGCCGACGTGGGTGTGGGTGCCGAGCACGGCGCTCACCCTGCCGTCCAGATACCTTCCCATGGCTACCTTCTCCGATGTCGCCTCAGCGTGGAAATCAACGATAATAATTTTCTCGGTAATCTTGGCCAGCAGCTGGTCCATAGCCCGGAAGGGGCAATCAAAATCGCCGATAAAGACCCTCCCCATCAGGTTGACCACGGCCACCCCCTTGGCCACTAGATACCCTTTACCCGGCACACCGGCAGGGTAATTTAAGGGGCGGAGGATAGGCATATCACTATCAAGGTAGGGGATGATTTCCTTCTGCGCCCATATGTGGTTACCTGAGGTCAGCACGTCAGCGCCGCTCTCAACTAGCTCCTTGGCGGTAGCTGGGGTTACCCCCACGCCGCCGGCGACATTCTCGGCGTTGGCGATAATAAGGTCTAGACCGTATTGCTGGCGCAGACCGGGCAGGAGCTGGCTTATCGCCTTCCTCGCCGGTCTGCCCACCAGGTCACCAATTACCAGTATCAGCACTATCTTTCTTTCTCTTCGGGTAATTATTTCGCATAATCTACGGCCCTTGTCTCCCTGAGCACGGTAACCTTTATCTGCCCCGGGTAATCCATGCCCTCCTCTATCTTCTTGACGATGTCCCGGGCGAGCCTCATTGCCCCCAGGTCGTCAATCTCCTCCGGCTTAACCAGGATGCGAATTTCGCGGCCGGCTTGAATGGCATAGGACTTCTCCACTCCCTTGAAGTTATTGGCTATATCCTCCAGTGCCTTCAGCCGCTTCAGGTAATGTTCCAGAGACTCGCGCCTGGCTCCGGGTCGGGCGCTGCTGATGGCATCAGCCGCAGCCACAATAAAGCCCCAGAAGCTGGTGGTGTTCGTCTCAAGGTGGTGCTCGGCGATGCCCTGGACAACCTCAGGGGACTTGTCCCATTGCTTAACCAGGTCAGCCCCGATGGCGGCATGAGAACCCTCTATCTCCCTGTCCACCGCTTTGCCGATGTCATGGAGCAGCCCGGCCCTCTTGGCGAGGGCAACATTAGCTCCCAGTGCCCCGGCAATCATGCCCGAGAGGTGGGCAACCTCAACGGAGTGGATTAACACATTCTGTCCGTAGCTGGTGCGGTACTTAAGCCGCCCCAGCAGCTTGATTATCTCGGGGCGCAGCCCCTGCACCCCCGCCTGGTAAGCCGCCTGCTCTCCGGCGGTGTAGATAGCCTGCTCCACCTCCTCCTTGGTCTTGTTCACCACCTCTTCGATGCGGGCGGGGTGGATGCGGCCGTCAAGGATAAGCTTGGATAAAGCCAGACGGGCTATCTCTCGCCGCACCGCATCAAAGCAGGAGATGGTTACCGCTTCCGGGGTATCATCAACTATCAGGTCAACGCCGGTAGCCTGCTCTAGGGCTCTTATATTGCGCCCCTCCCTGCCGATAAGTCTTCCCTTCATCTCGTCACTGGGGAGGGGGACAGTGGCCACCGTTGTTTCCGCTACCACCTCAGAGGCGCTACGCTGTATTGCCTGCGCCAGAATCTCCTGGGCTTTCTTATCGGTTTCCTCTTTTAGCTCGGCTTCCCAATCCCGGAGGCGTCGCGAGGTTTCATTACTTATCTCAGTCTCCAGGTTGTCAAGCAGGGCTTGTTTTGCCTCGGCGGTAGACATGCCTGAAATCGACTCCAGCTGCTCTATCTGCTTTTTCCTGACCTCCTCAATTTGACTGCGGGCGGAATCCGCCTCCTTTTCCTTGTTGGCCATATTGCGTTCCCGCTGCTCCAGACCTTCCAGCTTTCGCTCCAAGACCTCCGTCTTTTGTCCCAGGCGGTTTTCCTGGCGCTGCAACTCAGCGCGCCGTTCTCGATTTTCGGCATCAGCCGCTGCCTTAATCTTCTCCACTTCCCGTTTTGCCCCATCAATTACACTCTTGGATCCAGCCTCGGCTTCACCGGTTATTTTGGCAACCTTCCGCTGGGCAATGCGGAGCTGGCGGTTTACCAGCATCCTCCTGAAGAGGAATGTGCCCATGCCGCCAAATACCACACCTATGACGAAGCCGAAGAAAATGCCTAAAACGGCTACAATTGGTTCTATTCCCATTTCTCTCCCCCCTTTATTTGTTGTTTTCCTGCCACAACCGTTCCACGGTATTATTTATCACACTATAGCCGAAGCCCCGACGCTTTAGATATCCGCTTAACCGATGACGAAAGCCCTCATAATCAGAGTCAGGCAGACGGTGAGCCCGGCTCTGGGCTGCCCGGTAGGCGCTATCTTCATCGTCAACGTCAGCCACTACCTGGTCTATGATATTATCAGTCACTCCCTTTCGCCTTAGCTCTAACCTGGTTAGCCACTGGCTGCGGGGACGGAATGTTTCGCGGTTGTCCTTCCAGAACTGAGCAAAAGCCAGGTCATCCACCAGCCCTTGCTCCCTTAGTCTGGTGAGCACTGCTTCCACGTTACCCGCCTCAAAGCCACGCCGCTTGAGCCGCTCCCTTAGCTCAGCCTCACTCCGCGGCCGGTAGCCGAGGTAGCGAAAGGCAGCGTTAAGGCAGCGCTGGAAAAGGTCAGCCCCGGTGAGGGCTTCAATTTCAGCTTCCGATAGCTCCTGCTCCAGCTTAAGGTTCTTTTTCATTGCTACCTCAGCCTCCAGGCTGAAGGCAAAGCTGCCGTCTAGGAAGACATTCACCCGTTTTCCCCTTCTCCCGGCACGTATGGCAGTGACCTTTTTCATCCTCCCCCAATTCAAATACAAAAGGCTGGGACTTGAGCCCCAGCCCTATTCAAGTGCCATTTAATTTTTAGACAAGTCCAAGATTAACGACTAGTGGTGATGGCTGAGGCTCTAACCTGCTGCTCAATCTCCTGGGCAAGTTCAGGATTCTGACTCAGGTAATCTTTGGCGTTCTCCCTGCCCTGCCCCAGACGAATATCACCATAGGAGAAAAAGGCACCGTTCTTGTTTATTATCCCCAGCTCTACACCAAGGTCAACTAGGTTACCCTCTTTGCTTATACCGTGGGCAAACATAATGTCAAACTGAGCGGTTTTGAAGGGAGGGGCAACCTTGTTCTTGACCACCTTAGCCCGGATAAGACTGCCTATTATTTCGTTTCCCTGCTTGATAGTCTCTATCCGCCTCAGGTCGATCCTTACCGAGCTATAGAATTTCAGAGCTCTGCCCCCTGGCGTTACCTCAGGATTACCGAATATAATTCCAACCTTTTCTCTTAGCTGGTTGATGAATACCACGGCTGTGCCTGACTTACCGATAGCGGCGGCTAACTTTCGTAGTGCCTGAGACATTAACCGTGCCTGTAAGCCAACATGAGCATCCCCCATCTCCCCCTCAATCTCAGCTTGAGGTACCAGTGCCGCTACACTATCAATGACGATAATGTCAACCGCCCCGCTCCTGACCAGTGCTTCGGTAATCTCCAGAGCTTGCTCCCCGGTATCAGGTTGAGAGATGAGCAGTTCATCAACATTGACCCCGCAGTGGGCAGCGTAGGTAGGGTCTAGGGCATGCTCGGCGTCAATATAGGCAGCCGTTCCCCCCATTTTTTGTGTTTCAGCGAGTATATGTTGGGCGAGGGTGGTCTTCCCTGACGCCTCGGGACCAAATATCTCGGTAACCCTTCCCCTGGGGATACCACCGACACCTAAGGCTAGGTCTAACGCCAATGAGCCGCTGGGAATAAAATCCACCGCGGGTATGGCAGCCTCGCCCAGCTTCATCACTGAGCCTTTGCCGAAGCGCTTCTCTATCTGGCTGATAGCTAGCTCCAGTGCCTTCCCCTTCTCTGTGGTCATATTCGTCTCAATTGAATAATAGCACAGAGACCCTGTTAAGACAAGCAAAAAAGATTGCTTATCAACCTCACCCCCTGTGTCCCCCTCTCCAAGAATGGAGAGGGGGAAGAAATAAAAAAGAGGGGTTAACACCCCTCTTAGACACCCCTTTTAACGGTCTTCTTTTTCCCATACCCACCCACCCAAAAAGGTTTCACCTCTTTACAATCTCCTTGCCCCCAAGGAAAGGAAGGAAAATTACGGGATAATCCGCCGACGCCCTATAGGGTGGGTGGGTTGGGAAGAAAAACGTAAATTAAAAGTGGGGGGTTGGGAGGGAAAAGATAATCTAAAGGTTAGCCACCGGCGGGGGCTGGCGCTTGTGTTCGCTGGCGCTTGTCATGGAATCAATCCTCTTTTTAATTTCAGCTGAGGCTTCGCCACGAGCCAGGTAGCGGTCAAGCTCATCATAGCTAAAGCCCAGCTCCCCTTCGTCGGTCTGCCCCTCCCATAAATCGGCGGAGGGGGGCTTATCTATAATTGGCTGGGGGATGCCCAAAAACTGAGCCAGCTCTCTTACCTGTCCCTTGAGCAGGTTGCCCAGGGGCTGGATATCCACCCCGCCGTCCCCATACTTGGTAAAGTAGCCTATGGTAAGCTCGCCCCGATTGCTGGCTCCGACCACCATATATTTGAGCCGATTGGCAAAGTAGTAGAGGGCGAGCATTCTTAGCCTGGCTTTGATGTTGGCTTGAGCCAGACGGCTGACATCCGGCTCTACCTTGTCATCGGGCAATACTTTGAGCAAACTGTCATAGACGCTATCAAGAACCACCGTCTTGGTGGGGATGGAAAACTTATCTGCCACCAGACGGGCATGCGCCAGGTACTCCTGGCTACTGTGGCAGGGCATGAGCACCGCCAGCGTGGTTTGGGGAAAGGCGCGCTGGCAGAGGACAGCCAATACCGATGAGTCCACCCCGCCGCTTAGCCCCAGCACTACCCCCTTACTCCCGGCAGCCAGTGCCTTATCCCTTATCCACGAAACCAGCCTCTCGGCTAACTTTTCTGGGTCCATATCGCCTCGGTTGTAGCCCTAGGTTGCCAGTAGTATACTACTCGGTAGCCGTGAGGTCAAAAAATGTCAGCCGACCTTATCCTCAAAAATGCCAAGGTAATAACCATGGACCCTCGCTGCCCCACTGCTGAGCTGGTGGCTATCAGGGATAACCGGATTTTGGCTGTTGTTGGTAGTGAGGCGTTGGGGGAGGCCAGGGGGGCGAAGGGCAGAGTAATTGATTGCCGGGGGAGGACGGTGGTGCCCGGCTTCAATGATGCTCACTGCCATATTTTCTCCTTTATCAGGAAGCTGCGTAGCCTTGACCTCAGCCCCTCAGCGGTTAGCTCTATTGTTGATATAAAGTCGCTTGTCCGCCGCCAAGCCCAGAGCCTGCCTTCGGGCGGCTGGCTTACCGGTACCGATTACAATGAGTTCTACCTTGCCGAGAAACGCCACCCCAACCGCCGGGACCTAGACGAAGCCGCCCCCCACCACCCGGTAGTCCTGACTCACCGCTCCCTGCACGCCTGCGTCCTCAACAGCCTGGCGCTATCTTTAGCCGGCATTACCCGGGAGACCCCGGAGCCGCCCGGCGCCCTTATTGAGCGGGAGCTTGAGACTGGTGAGCCAAGCGGCCTTCTCTTTGAGATGGTGGGCTATATCATGAATAGTGTAATGCCTCAGCTCTCCGATGATGAATTAGCCGAGGGCATAGCCCGAGCCAGTGAGCATTATCTAGCCATGGGCATTACTTCGCTGCAGGAGGCATCAGCCACCAACGATTTTACCCGGTGGCAGACCCTCCAGAGATTTACCGAGGGCGGTGTTCTCAAGAGCCGGGTGTTTATGATGTTTGGACCTGACGCCCTGAGCCAGTTCCAGCAGGCAAATTTAAGTTTTGGCGCCGGCGATAGTCATCTGCGCCTGGGAGGGGTAAAGCTCATGCTGAATGAAACTACAGCCCAGCTGCCTGAGTTAAAGCAGCAGGCATTTAGTGCCCACCAGGCTGGGTTTCAGCTTGCCATCCATTGTGTTGAGCCGGGCGCGGTGGAGGCAGCCATCGCCGCTCTGGAATATATAAATAGCCAGTCGCCCATTGCCGGGCGGCGCCACCGCCTGGAGCATTGCTCCGAATGCCCGCCCCCCCTGCTCAAGCGGCTAACCAGGCTTAAGGCGATGGTGGTCACCCAGCCTCCCTTTGTCTACTATAGCGGCCAGAGATACCTGGCTACCATCCCTCCCAACCAGTTAAGGTGGCTCTACCGGCTTAAGTCCTTTCTTGATGGTGGTCTGGTTGTCGCCGGTAGCTCGGACTGCCCGGTGGTAGCCGATAACCCGCTGGTCGGCATCTACGCCGCTGTTACACGGCGGGCGGAGTCGGGGGATTATTTATCGCCTGAGGAAGCCGTCTCAGCCGAGCAGGCGCTGGCGATGTACACCATCAATGCTGCCTACGCCTCGTTTGAGGAGGATATAAAGGGCTCCATCACCCCGGGCAAGCTGGCGGATATGGTGGTGTTGAGTGCTGACCCCCTGAAATCGCCCCCGGAGCAAATTAAGGACATCGGGGTGGAGATGACCATCATTGACGGCAGGGTGGTCTGGGAGGCTTAACCGTTAGCTCTTTTAGCAAACCTTAGATACCATCCTCCCACCCCGCCCAGAATTATCGCCAGCCCGGCTATCCCTAAAGTACAGAATAAAACAGCATCGTAGAAGAAGCCGTCGGGGAAGAGCATTTTAAGGTAGTCCCTGGTGGGGTCAAGCAGCCAGAACTCGTTGGAAAAGCTTATGACGTGAAACTGCCAGAAGAGCTGCTCAAAGTTAAAGAGTGCCCCCAACCCTAAAGCCAGCATCAGCCCCAGGGTGATGCCGCCCCCGCCAACCAGTCCCCATGCCAGCTCTCGCCAGTATCTTCTCCTGCGCCAGAAGAGGCAGACGCCGGCGTAAGCCAGGACGTAAATTAGCGTCCCCAGCAAGACCCCGTAGTCAAGCTGGATTAATCCCTTGACATCTTTGAGGTGAGTTATCTCCTGCTGGTTAAAGAGTTCAAATGACTCGTCATCTTTGACCACGGTAATACCGATAGAATCGGCATCGGAGTTGAAGTAGCTGATTAGCTCAGCATATATATTCTCCAGCTCCGAATCAGAGATGTCGGTAGTCTGGCTGACATCATATTTTTCAAAGCCGTATCTATAAAGCCACAGGCTGTTGGCTGCCCAGCCCAGGCTGGCGGTCAAGAGTAAGACAGGCAGACAGAGCATGAATAGCCATTTAGCGGCAGTACCTAAAGTTTTCATTTTTATCACTAAGATTTTACACTTTCGGGGCTAGTTATTCTACCTCACCCCCTTTATCCCCCTCTCCTTCAAAGGAGAGGGGGAAGAGAAATTTAAAGAGGGGCGTTAGCCCCTCTTAGACACCCGCTTAAGTTGGGGTTTCACCTTCAAAGGGGGATATTCTTTGAGACCTAAATAACACCTCACGATGCCCTTGACAACCCTAAAATATTTTGCTATAATCCGACTCTCTCGGTCTACGAGGTAGGACAAATAAAAAAGGAGGTGACTAATTCATGAACAAGATTTGGGGAATGGTCAGTTTCATCATTTTTTGCATAGGCTTAGTATTAGCTGCTGTTGGAGGTTTTGTAAGTCCGGCAAATGTTCTTGTCGTCACGGTCTTGGCAATCTTCGGTCTCATAATCGGTGTTATCTATGCTGTTGGTGCCAAAGAAATTAATACATTGCTTCTTGCTACTATAGCCCTGTTAGCGACGGCAGCTGCCGTCGCTCCCATTACAGGTTTGTGGGAAGGTAAAGTAGTTACCGGCATGATCACGAACTTTGCTGCCCTGATAGGACCAGTAGCCCTTATCGCTGCAATAAAAGCACTGCTAAAAATAGGCCTCGAAAAAAAGTAAGCATAATAAGAAGAATAGTCACAATTTCAAATTCGTGCAGTATCCTTGCATAGTTCACCCTCCTTTCCGCACGGAGAAGGGGGAGAGATTTTGAGAGGGGCTTCGCCCCTCTCTTATTTATTTCTCCCTTCCCTTACAAGGGAAGGGGGTCAGGGGGATGGGTTGCTAAGTAGTTAAAATAATTTTGGTGTTTAATTTTTGAGCCGTTATGACTTAAAAGCATAGCCCAGAAAACTAACCCTGTGCTATAATTAAGCCATGTTCAGCCATCTCCATGTCCATACCGAGTACAGCCTCCTTGACGGCATGTGCCGCATCCCCCACCTTGTGCAGCGAGCCAAGGAGCTTGGCATGGACAGCCTGGCCATAACCGACCACGGTGTTATGCACGGCGCCATCAAGTTCTACCTGGAAGCCAGGGCGGCGGGGATAAAGCCCATTATCGGCTGCGAGGTTTATGTCGCCCCCAACAGCCGCCTCAACCGCAATGCCGGCGATAAAAATAACTACCACCTTGTTTTGCTGGCTAAAAACCAGACCGGCTACCGCAATCTAATCCAGCTTACCACCAAGGCACACCTTGAGGGCTTTTATTACAAGCCGAAGGTGGATAGGGAGCTTCTTGAGCAGCACCACGACGGTCTTATTGCTTTCAGCGCCTGCCTTGCCGGTGAGATTCCCCGCCTTGTTTTTGAGCGGCGTCTTGAGGAGGCGAAGGAGGTCGCCCTGTGGTATAAGCAGACCTTCGGCGATTTTTATCTTGAAATACAGCGCCATCCCATCCCTGAGCTGGAGCAGATAAACCCGGCTCTTATCTCTATGGCTGAGGAGCTTGATATACCGCTGGTAGCCACCAACGATGTCCACTATATCAATCAGGAGGACGCTCCCTCTCATGACCTGCTTGTTTGTATCGGCACCAACTCCTCCGTCAATGATGAAAAGAGAATGAAGATGGCGGGCGACTTTTACTACCTTAAAAGCCCCCAGGAGATGGCGGAGCTTTATAAGGATATCCCTCAGGCGATTGAGAATACGGGGCGCATTGCCGAGATGTGTAACCTCAAGCTTGAGTTCGGGCGCCTTCACCTCCCCGAAATAGACCTGCCCGAGGGCAAGAGCGCCGACCAGTTCCTGGCTGACCTCTGCCATCAAAGCCTGCCCCAGTATTATCCCAACCCCACCCCTGAGATAAAGCAGAGGCTTGACTATGAGCTTGAGGTGATACAAAAGACCCAGTTTGCCAATTACTTCCTTGTTGTGTGGGACATCATCTCTTTTGCCAAGGAAAAAAACATTTTGTATGGGGTTAGGGGCAGTGCCGCCGCCAGCATTGTCCTCCGCTGTCTGGGCATCACCGAGGTTGATCCCCTTGAGAATAATCTGGTCTTTGAGCGTTTCCTTAACCTTGAGCGCAAGGAGATGCCGGATATAGACCTGGACTTTCAGGATGACCGCCGCGACAGGGTTATTGCCTATGTAACCCAGAAATACGGCAAGGACCACGTTGCCCAGATTATAACCTTTGGCACACTGGGGGCGAGGGCGGCAATACGGGATACCGGGCGGGCGCTGGGCATGAGCTATAGCGATGTTGACCGCGTCGCCCGTCTGGTGCCCTTCCGGCCGGGCATGACCCTGGAGAGAGCCATGGCCGAGAGCAGCGAACTGCGTAATATCTACGAAGAGGATAAAATCATAAGTAATCTGGTTGATTCCGCTCGCAGGCTGGAGGGTGTTTCCCGCCATGCCAGTACCCACGCCGCTGGTGTTGTTATCTCCAAGGAGCCGCTCACCAGATATGTCCCCCTGCAGCGGGCGGCTAAGGGCAGTGACGAAGATATAGTTATGACCCAGTTCCCCATGGAGGATATTGCCCAGATCGGGCTGCTCAAGATGGACTTCCTCGGCCTGGCCAACCTGACCATTCTGGGCAAGGCAAAGGAGATTATTAGCCAGAGCCGGGGGCAGGAGATTAACCTGCACCGCATTCCCATGGATGATGATAAGACCTTCGCCCTTTTATCTTCAGGGGAGACCACCGGCGTCTTTCAACTGGAGGGGGCGGGCATGCGCCGCCATATCAAGGAGCTTAAGCCAAGCAGCTTCAGCGATATCGCCGCTATGATTGCCCTCTACCGCCCCGGTCCCATGGAGCATATCCCCACCTTTATTAAAGCCAAGCACGGCCTTGAACCCATCCGCTACCCCCACCCGGCGCTGACAAAAATCCTTGAGGAGAGCTACGGGGTGGTTGTCTATCAGGACCAGGTGCTGTTTATCGTCCAGGCTTTTGCCGGCTACAGCCTGGGGCAGGCTGATATCTTCCGCAAGGCGATGGGTAAAAAAATTCCCTCAGTGATGAAGAAGGAGAAGCAGAACTTTATCGCCGGCGCCAAAAAGATGGGCTATTCCACCGATGTCGCCAGCGAGGTCTTTGCCCTCATTGAGCCCTTCGCCGGCTATGCCTTCAATAAGGCTCACAGCTTCAGCTACGCCCTTATTGCCTACCAGACCGCCTATCTCAAGGCGAACTACCCGGCAGAGTATATCACTGCCTTTCTGGTTACCCATGCCGACCAGCTGGAAAAAGTTGCCACCGCCGTTGCCGAGTGCCGGCGCCTCGGCATTAACGTCCTGCCCCCGGATATAAACCGCAGCCACACCAGCTTTTCCATAGAGAGTGACGGCGATGGCAGTCCCGCCATCCGCTTCGGGCTGGCGGCAATCAAGAACGTTGGGGCGGGGGCGATAGAGCCCCTTGTCGCTGAGCGGGAGAAGGGCGGCGAGTTCAAGTCAATTGAAGACCTCTGCCGGCGGGCGGATATGCATAATATAAACCGGCGGGTACTGGAAAGCCTGATTAAGGCTGGAGCCCTGGACTGCCTTGGCGACCGCGGCACTCTCTTGGGCAACGTTGCCCGCATCATGGCTTTAGCCCAGCGGGAGCAGCGCCTGCGGGAGACGGGGCAATCGACCATGTTTGACCTCTGGGGCAAGACCATGCCCACCCCTATGCCCAGCCTTGACCTGCAACCTGCTGAAATCTCGATGAAAGATAAGCTGGCCGGGGAGAGGGAACTCATCGGGGTATACCTCTCGGAGCACCCCTTCACCGCCTTTGCCGCCAAGGTGGCTTCAGAGAATACCATCCTTTGCGGGCATATTGATGCCGAGCTGGCGGGGGAAGTCGTTGTCGTCGCCGGCATGGTAGCCTCGGTTCGTCAATCGTTCACCAAGGACCGCCGCCCCTTTGCCAGCGTCATGCTGGAAGACCTTGACGGCAGGGTGGAGGTGATGGTCTGGCCCAATGTCTATGCCACTACCAGAGAGCTGTGGCAGGAAGGCAATATACTGCTGGTTGAGGGCAAGGTAAGGCTGAGGGATGACCGCGTTCAGTTAAGCTGCGAGACGGCGCGCCGCTACCAGCCGGAGGCGGTCCCGAGGGAGGAACCCGCACCGCCCCAGGCTCGCCGGCTGGTAATAAGCATCAGCCAGACCTCAGATGAGGAGAGTGATGCTGCCTATCTGCATAAACTGATTGAGGCACTGAGGGGCTTCCCGGGGGATGATGAGGTGAACCTTTGTGTCACCAATGGAGAGAGGGTGTTTAACCTCAAGCTGTCCAATATCTGTATTAACTACTGCCCCGAGCTCCACCAGCGTCTGGTAGAGTTGGTGGGGGAGGGAGGGCTGAGGGTGGAGTCCGATGGCTAAAGCGAAGAAGGAGGCATCATCCGGTCACAGAAAAAGGCTGAGGGAAAAGTTCCTCAGGTCGGGGCTTAGCGGCTTTCATGACTACGAGATTATTGAGTTGCTGCTGACGCTGGGCTCCCCCCGCCGGGACTGCAAACAGCAGGCGAAAGAGGTCCTTAAGAAATTCAAGACCCTGAGGGGGGCACTCTCCGCCTCCCCCGCAGAACTTCAGGAGATAGAGGGCGTTGGTTCTCACAGTACCTTCGGCATCAAGCTGGTGCAGGAGGTAGCCGCTGAGTTTCTAAGGCAGAAGATTATTGATAAGCCGGTATATAAGACGGGCAAGGAGATTTTTGACTATCTCTATCACTCAATGCGAGACCTCAAGGTGGAGTTATTTAAGGTCATCTACCTGAATGGCCAGAACCAGATTATTGAAATCGTTGACCTTTTTGAGGGCACGGTCAACGCCAGCTCTATCTATCCCCGGGAAATCATGAAAGACGCCATCAAGCATGATGCCGTCTCTGTTATCTTTGTCCACAACCACCCCTCAGGCGACACCGAGCCCAGTCAATATGATAAAGAGGTAACCAGGGATTTGGTCTTCGCCGGTAATATTATGCGCATTAGGGTGCTGGACCACATTATCATCGGCGATGATAGATACTATAGCTTCGCCAGCCAGGGGCTGATAGAAGAATATGAAACCGACTTCTTAAACCTGAGAACCACAGGAACTGCTGAGGCTAAACGAAGGCGCTATAAGGCCAGACGGCAGGACACCGATTTCTTAAAACCGTAATAACTACAAGCCGCGCTATTTCCCCTCTCAAAGACTGCTTATGAGTAGTACTAAAGTGCTACTTGACATTTAGATTGGATTGTAATAGACTTTTGTGGACAATAAACCTTAATTACTCCAAATATTGCTCAAAAATACCCAATGAGGTAATATGGTATACAGCTTAAGAAATAAGAGCCCTAGGAGTGAGAGTAAGGAAAGCAATATGACCAAGCTTATGACTGTTAGCGAGGTAGCTGACTACTTGCGGGTAACCAAGAAGACCGTATATCGCCTGCTACTGCGGGGCAAAATCCCGGCGACCAAGGTTGGCAACCAGTGGAGATTTGCTCAGAACTCAATTGATGGGTGGTTGCAGCGAAACTCGGTTGCGGCCAAGGTAAATATCCTGGTTGTTGATGACGAGGAGGTGGTTCGGTTGCTGTTTAAGACAACCTTAGAGGAGGCAGGCCACCAGGTGACAGGTGCTGAGACTGCTTCTGAGGGATTGGAACTGGTAAAACAGCGGGACTTCGACCTGGTTTTTCTCGACCTTAAAATGCCGGGTATGGATGGGGCTGAGCTTTTTCGTCAGATAAAGGACATCAAGCCCAAGCTGCCAGTAACTATCATAACCGGCTATCCCGATAGTGAGATTATGTCACGGGCTTTAGCTTATGGTCCCTTTGGCATTATGAATAAGCCTTTCGGCGAGTCGGACATTGTTAATGCTGTCAACAGCTTTCTTGGCATTATTTCCGCCTAAACATGCCGTCGGGGGGAAGGGGGGTAAGCATGAGAACAGAGATGGAAATGGCTGAGCTGGAAGACAGGTTGACGGCTGACCTGCTTGATGTCATCCGCTTCACTGAGGGGGTATCGGCAAAGCTCCACCGTGTACTGAATGAAGCCGAAATTTACCAGGTGGTGAAGGAGGAGTTTGCCAAATCAGACCAGTACACGGCAAGCATTCTGCTACTAACCGATGATGGGGCGAGCCTCAAGCTGGCTGAAACCTCAATAGCCCCCTCCAAGTTGGAGGTGTTGGAGAAGGCGTCAGGGCTGCGGGCAGAAGGGTATAAGATTAAGCTAAAGCGGTCAAGCATCTACAGTCAGGTGGTGAAAGAGGGGAAGACCATTCAAGCCAACGTTGGCGATATAATCCGTGAATTTCTTCCCCGGCCCCTGGCTTATCTGATATCAAAGACTATGGGCTACGATGAGAAATCCAGTATCCTGACGCCATTGCGTAAGCACGGAAAGGTCATGGGCGTCTTGGCTATGTCTTGTACTGACTTATGCGAATACCTCCCCCCCTCAGTGGAAAACCTGGCGCTGCACATCTCAACCGCTTTGGAGCTTGCCCGGGAGCACGCCCAGCGCAAGCGGGCGGTGCAAGCACTGAAAGGATATCATGACCACCTTGGGGAGTTGGTAGAGGAGCGCACTGCCGAACTGAAAAAGGTTAATAAAAAACTCCGCCAGGAAGTCGGTGAGCGCAAGCAGGCGGAGGAGGCGCTTCAAGCCGAGAAGAATAAGCTGCAATCGGTAATAGACGCCATGGAATACGGTCTCACCATACAGGATAGGGACTATAACATCATTTATCAGAATGAGCCCTTACTTAAACTTTGGGGTGACCGCACGGGGGAGAAATGCTACCGAGTCTATGAAGGTAAAGAAGAGTTGTGTGACGGGTGCCCTGTAAAAAAGGCATTCAGGGATGGTAAGTCACACACTGTGGAGAGGGAGGTGGTAATGCCTTCTGGGGAGGTTGCCTTCTGGGAGAATACGGCTAATCCCATTAGAGATGCCGGGGGGAAGGTTGTTTCCTGCCTTGAGATCACCAGGAATATTACCGAGCGCAAGCAGGCGGAGGAGGCGCTGAGGGAGAGCGAGGAATTTAGTTCTAGCCTGCTGACTAATGCTCCTAATCCCGTGCTAGTTATTGACCAAGACTCCTCGGTAAGATATGTAAATCCAGCCTTTGAGAAGCTATCCGGTTTTTCTTCTACAGAGGTTATTGGTGGGAAAGCTCCATACCTCTGGTGGACGGAAGAAACACTGGCGAAAACCAGTGGGGACTTGAAAAAAGCTATGCGCAAGGGAGCGGTGAGGCTTGAGGAGCTTTTTAAGAAGAAGAACGGGGAGCGGTTCTGGGTTGAGATAACCTCTGCCCCACTGAGAAAGGACGGAGAGTACAAATATTACCTGGCAAACTGGCTTGACATCACCGAGCGCAAGCAGGCGGAGGAGGCGCTGAGGGAGAGCGAGGAGAAGTTCCAGAGAATGTTTGAGTCGGTGACTGATGGCATATCAGTCATTGATTTGAACGGTGCCATTATAGAGGCAAACCAAAGAGCGGTGGAGATGCACGGCTTCAAGTCCAGGGACGAGCTCTTGGGGAGAAACGCCCTGGAGCTGGTTGCCCCCCGCGACCATGAGAGGATAGCCGCCAACATGCGGAAGGCTATAAAACAGGGGACGGTTAGAGGTGTGGAATACACCCTGCTTAAGGTGGATGGCACTGAGTTTCCCGGTGAGTTAAGTACCAGTGTGATAAGGGATGCTTCGGGCAGATGGATTGGTCACATCACCGTTGCCCGGGACATCACCGAGCGCAAGCAGGCGGGGGAGGCGCTTCAAGCCGAGAAGAATAAGCTGCAATCGGTAGTAGATGCCATGGCAGATGGTCTCACCATAAGAGATACCGACTATAACCTTATTTATCAGAGTGAGCCGTCGAAGAAAATCTCTGGTGACCACCTGGGGGAGAAATGCTACCGGGCCATTGAGGGTAAAGAAAAGATATGCGATGGCTGCCCGGTAGAGAAGGCATTCAGGGACGGTAAGTCCCACACCGCGGAGAGGAAGACGGTAACACCTTCGGGGGAGGTCGCCTTCTGGGAGAATACGGCCAGTCCCATCAGAGATGCCCGTGGGAGGGTTGTTGCCTGCCTTGAGGTCGGCAGGGACATCACCGAGCGCAAGCAATGGGAGGAAGCGCTGGCTGATGAAGTGACCCGCCGGCGTCTCCTGGTCGACCAGTCCCTAGACGGGATAGTTGTCCTCGATGAGAACGCCAAGGTGTATGAGGCAAACCAGCGATTTGCCGAGATGCTTGGATACACCCCCGAGGAAGTCCGTGAACTCCACACCTGGGACTGGGATAAAAACTTTCCACGTGAGCAACTGCTCGAGATGGGGCGGAATGTTGACGAGAAGGGTTTACACTTAGAGACACAGCACCATCGCAAGGATGGTACGACCATTGACGTTGATATCAGTATCAACGGGGCCATGTGTGGGGGGCAGAAACTAATCTTCTGCGTGTGCCGGGACATCACCGAGCGCAAGCGGATGGAGGAGGCGCTTCAAGCCGAGAAGAATAAGCTGGAATCAATAGTAGGTGCCATGGAAGATGGTCTCACCATACAAGATGCAGACTATAACATTATTTATCAGAATGAGACGGTGAAGATGATTTTTGGTGACCGCCTGGGGGAGAAATGCTACCGAGTCTATGAAGGTAAAGAAGAGTTGTGTGACGGGTGCCCTGTAAAAAAGGCATTCAGGGATGGTAAGTCACACGCCACGGAGAGGAGGGTGGTAATGCCCTCGGGGGAGGTTGCCTTCTGGGAGAATACGGCTAATCCCATTAGAGACGCTGGGGGAAGGATTGTTTCCTGTCTTGAGATTACCAGGAATATCACCGAGCGCAAGCAGACGGAGGAGGCGCTGAGAGAGTCAGAGGAGAAGTTCTCCAAGGCCTTCCACTCCATTGCTGATGCAATTTGCATCACTTCCCTTAAAGATACCAAATTTATTGAAATTAACGAAGCTTTCGCCCGTTTTATCGGCTATACCCGCGAAGAAGCGATTGGCCGCTCCGCAGTTGAACTTGGCCTCTGGGTAAATGAAGAGGAGCTGAAACGATGGAACAAAAAACTGCAGGAACAAGGCAGGGCTTATAATGAAGAATTTCACTCCCGTATGAAGTCAGGGGAGATACGGATAGGGCTGGCCTCGGCCGAGATAATAAATATCGGGGGTGAACCATGCAGAATTACTGTGATTGCCGACATCACTGAGCGCAAGCAGGCGGAGGAGAAGGAGAAGCAACTGCAGCAGGAGCTTTATCTTGCCCAAAGGCTGGCCTCTGTCGGTGAGCTGGCAGCCGGTGTTGCCCACGAGATAAATAATCCCCTTACGGGCGTATTGGGTTTTTCTCAGCGACTGATGAGAAAAAGCACTGACGAGGCACTCAGCCGTGATTTGGAGGTAATCCATGGCGAAGCCCGGCGGGCAGCCGACGTGGTGCAAAATCTCCTTACCTTTGCCCGCCGCCGCCAGCCAAAGAAGGAATATGCCAACATCAATGATATCGTGCAAAAAACTCTGGAGTTGAGGGATTACGCACTACACACAAGCAACATTGAGGTTGTAACTGCCTTTGCCCCTGACCTCCCCCAGATAATGGTCGATTTTCCCCAGATGCAGGAGGTCTTCTTGAACATCATTCTGAACGCTGAGCAGGCGATGAATGAGGCGCACGGAAAAGGGAAGCTCATTATCAAGACCCGGGAGATGAAAGACTATGTGAGGGTTTCCTTTGCTGATAATGGCCCCGGTATTGCCCCCGAAAATCTGGATAAGGTCTTTGACCCGTTTTTCAGCACGAGAACGGAAAGAGGCGGCACTGGCTTGGGACTCAGTGCCTGTCACGGTATCGTCACCGAGCATGGTGGCAGGATATACGTCAGGAGTAAACTAGGAAAGGGGGCTACCTTCTTTGTTGAATTGCCGCTGTCCCCCATTGAGGATAATTCGGTGAGCTGATTTTGAGGGGTGGGAAATGGCTTCGACGGTATTAAGTGAACAGAGGCACCTGACCTGGCTGCAGGAGAGGTTTATCAACTCGGGTTTTGACGGCTTGAGCGAGGGGGAGTCTGTTGAATTGCTCTTAAGCCTCGTCTTGCCCCAAAGTGAGTGCAAAAAGCAGACCAGGGAGTGCATTGCCCGCTTCACTAATCTGAGGGGCTTGCTCGCTGCCTCATCTGAGGAACTACAGCAAACAGGGCTTACCTTTCAAAGTATCTGCGGTATCAGACTCTTGCACGAATTGCCAACCGAGATTCTAAAGCAGAAGATTATTGAACGTCCCGTCAATACCTCGTCTAAAGAGATTTTTGACTATCTCTACTACTCCATGCGGGATCTCAAAAAGGAGATATTCAAGGTCATCTATCTAAATTGCCGAAACCAGATTATTGACACCGCCGACCTTTTTGAGGGAACACTGGAGAGTATCCCCATCCGTCCCCGCGAGATTGTAGAAGGTGCCATTAGCCATGATGCCGCCCGCCTGATTTTCGTCCATAACCACCCCTCAGGCGACCCCACCCCGAGCAAGAGTGATGAGCAGCTAACTAGAGACCTGGTCTTTGTGGGCAATATTCTGCAGATTCAGGTATTAGACCATATAATTGTAGGTGCTAACCGATACTTTAGCTTCGCTGATGAAAAACTGATTGAGAAGTACGAAGACGATTTCATGAACCTGAGAATAAAAGCGCTGTACGAAAAGACCAAGCATTATCCGCGAGAGACTAAAGCTTCTAACTCGCCAAAAAAGTAATTCACCCCTTGGGCTAACCTTTTCCCTTGATTTCCGTTATAATGTGATAGAAGATTATAGCGGGAGGATTTAGTGAAAAGGTTTTTGCTTTTGCTGGCGGTGCTAGCTGCCTGTCTTGTAGCTGGCTGCGTCAATGTTGAGACCTACACCGATGAAGGGCAGGCAATAGACACCGAGGTTAATCAGCAATTTGTTATTGCCCTTGGTTCTAACCCTACCACCGGCTATGGCTGGGAGGCAAGCTACGATGAGACCATGCTGGAGCTTGTGGGTGGTGAGAGTACATATGAGGAGGCGGGGCAGGGTCTGATTGGCGCTGGCGGTGTTGAGTATTTCCGCTTTAAGGCGCTGAAGACGTGTAGGACCCAGATAACGCTGGTCTACAAGCATACCTGGGAAGAGTCAACCCCGCAGGATTTAACCAAGGTATTTGTCGTTCACATCAGATAATTTTTGAGGCTTCTAGCCTGAGAAGCTCTTTTTTTATCTCCACCCCACCACTGTAACCACCTAGGCTGCCATCTTTTTCTACCACCCGATGACAGGGAATGATAATAGGTAGAGGATTTTGCCCCAGAGCCCTTCCCACCGCCCGCACTGCCCCCTCTTTGCCCAGTTGTTCAGCGACCCAGCTATAGCTCCTGGTCTCAGCGTAGGGGATAAGCCTGGTTATATCCCATACCTGGCGCTGAAAGACAGTAGCCGGTGATGGGTCAAGCTCATCGGGGAAGCTTACTCTCTGCCCCTTGAAGTAAGAGCTGAGGCGCTCCACTAAGTCCTCAAATAGGTGAGGCGCTCGGGTGGCATAGTTTACCCTATCACCCAGTTGCTGCTTGGCTTCTTGGGCTGAGGGAAGGGGTAGGGTGGTGCGCACTAGCCCCCGGCTTGAGCCCAATATTCCCACCCAGCCCATGCCAATATTGGAAATAGTGTATTTTAGATCTCTGACCATGGCAGGTGGTATTGGCTCCAGTCAACGACGACGGGAGGTTCGTGACCGAACTGGTTGCCTGCGCCTTGGTTGCCTTCGCCGCTGCATGTAAGCCGCCAGGAATATTAGGGCGGCACCCAGGACAATGCAGACCAATATCTTGGCTATTCTCGGTATATCCATGGTGAGGAAGTAGGCAAGGGTGAATATGCCGGAAAGGGCGGAAAGCCAGTACAAAACCAGATGGGCTTTAATCGGCTTTCTCTTGACTGCCCGGGCGATTAGCCAGCCGATGAGAGCCAACGATAGAAGTACAGCTAGAGCGATTAGCATCTGTTCACCAGCCTATTTCCTCAAAGTATTTTCCCAGGAAGCTCAGCATGGCTACTATCAGCAGAAGGCAGGCTAGCTTCCCTGGCTCGGAAAGATATGTCACATACTCTGCCGCTAGATAGGATATCCCCGAGATACAGAGCAGGATGCCGAAGCCATATAAAATATAAGTCCTCATCTTTTCAATCCCATTATCACTCTGGTGGGGGAGGTGGCACTGATTTAGGGTATACTGGCTCCTCCGGATAGTAGTAGCTCACCAATATGTTTCTCTCCACCTCTCCATAGCTAATTTTTACCGTATACTGGGTAGATGCACCGGCTACCAGCTGTTCTAGTTCCTCGGTTGATAGCGTCCACTCCGCCACTGCCTTATCAAAGGGCTCTATAGTTTTTTGTTCCGAAAACAGGTCAAGGAGCTTTTCGTTCTCCTGCCACAGTGATGCCTGAACCAGAGTAGAATAGGTAGAGAACTGGCGGTTATCAATCTCATAACTGAAGAATACCTTCTGCCCCCATTCTGCTGATACGTAATAAGTCATTTTGGCTGTTTCGGATGGTGGATACCGCAGCCAGTAATCGGGCTCTATTGTCTGTTCCCGTTCTCCGGTGGTCACATAGGTGGCATCATAGATACCCAAATAACCATCGGCAATGAATATAGCGATAAGAGCCAGAAAGCAGGCTAGGGCCAGATACAGAAATAGTTTCCCGCGCATTGGGCGTATTATATCATATCTCCCTAGCCAGCACCAGCCCCCAAACTGAGGTGGCTCCGCTTTCTTTTAGCGCCCGGGCGCAGCCGTCAAGGGTAGCCCCGGAGGTGGAGACGTCGTCTATGAGCAGGACCTGCTTGCCCTTTAGCCTCCGGTGGCGGCAGGAAAAGGCGTTGGCGACATTACGGCGCCGCTCATCAACGTTAGCCGTTCTCGCTTGGGGTGGGGAATGATACTCCCGGATAAGGCAGTCATCAACCAGGGGCAATTTATTTAGCTTGCCCAGCTCTCGGGCAAGCAAGTGGGACTGGTTGTAGCCACGCTCTCTTAAGCGTTTGGGGTGCAGTGGCACCGGCACCAAGACCTCCCCGGGCAGGGGGTTGGCGATGAGGTAGTCGTTGAGCAGGCGGGCGAAGAGCCCGGCTATGGCTCTAAGGTTTCTATACTTTAGCTCATGGATTGCCTGGCGTATTACCCCGTCAAAGCGGAAGGGGGAGCGGATACCGTCTATCTCCGCCTCCCAACCAGCACAACTGGTACAGATTTTAGCGCTGGACTGGGGCAAGCCAGATTGGGGCAAGCCGCAGTGGGGGCAAAAAGGGGGCGTAATTCTGGGTAGGGACTGGAGGCAGGAGGGGCAGATGAAATCGCCTTCCCTGCCGCAGCCAACACACCAGCGCGGAAATAGAAGGTCGAGTGCTGTCCCCTTAAGTTTACTTAATTGAGGAAGCACGTTTAACCCCGTAATCTAAGGCTTCGGGAAAACTACTGGTTTTAGCGGGAACGTGAAGCCCCGCTGATAATGGGTTCGTTGATATAAATATCCCCATTCCTGATTTTCAGGTTGAAACCACAATCAGGATTGGTGCAAACCCATGCCTTGTAAAAAATGTCCGCCCCCTGACTACCAAAGTCAGAAAGGGGTACCAGGTCGCCAGAATTGCATTTCTGGCATTTGGGGAAATTGGTTTGTTCCATTAAAAGTCCACCTCCCAACCGAAATTATGTCGGTCGCAGTATACACTATCCAGCATTTTTTGACAAGGGCTTTCCCAGTTCCACGGAGCTGATCTGGCTGTAAATAGCACCCTCTCTGGTTAGCTGGCTCCTCATCAGGCGGATAGCTTCCACGGGCAAGGTATAAGCTTTCTCAAATTTGGTGCTGGCTATAAGCTCGCCGAGTCTCTGCCGCTCATCAGGTGAGGCTTGGTCGCGGACTCGCGCCAGGGTGAGGTGGGGGGTGAACGCCCTTGACTCGGGGGCAAAATTAAGTCTAGCCAGGGAGGACTCGATGCCCTTCTGCAGCTGGAGCAACTTATCCACCTCCCCGCTTACCCCCACCCAGATGACCTGTACCCGCCTCAGATTGGGGAAAACGCCCAGCTCTTTAATCTCAAGGTTAAAGGGGGATACCCCCTTCGCCGCCTCCGCCACCGCTTCGGTTATCTGGCTCGTCATGTCGGCGTTAACGTTGCCCAGGAATTTTAGGGTCAGGTGGGTGCTGTAGGGGTTGACCCACTTTACCGGGAACTGATTGCCTGATTTTAGTTGAGCCTGAAGCTGGGAAAGCCCGGCCTTTACCTCCTCGGGTAGCTCAACGGCAATAAAACAGCGCACTTGCTCCATGGCTATTTACCCTTGATACCGAGAAGCCTCCGGGCATTCCCTGAAAGAATGAGGTTTTCTGTTTCCTCAGCCAGCTTGAGGGCTTTAATCTCTTCAATTAACCGCTTCTGTTCCAGCAGGGGATAGTCGCTGCCGAAGAGGACCTTATCGGCGCCGACAAGCTGGATAACCTGGTTATATATCTCGGAGGTGTAGAGGAGGGGGGAAGCGGCGGTGTCAAAGAAGACGTTAGCCATTGCCTTCTTGACCTCAGGCATCAGGCTGTAGAAGGGTAGCCCACCCCCCCAGTGGGCGCAGACGATGGTTAAATCGGGGAAGCTGGTAATAAAGGGGTAGAGCATGTCCGGGGTGACAATCCCCTTCCCCGGATAGTCATGACCTACGGGTTCGGAGGCGTGGGTGAGCAGGATTAGCTTGTGTTTTCTCAGCGCCTCAACAAAGGGCGTCATCATGAGCTCATCGGTGAGGTCAAGGAGCTGGATATCAGGTCTCATCTCACCAATCCCCTTTAGCCCCGCCTTGGCACAGCGCTCAATTTCAGCCACCGCGCCCTCAGGCGACTGCGGCTGGACGGCACCGAAGCCGATAAGCCTTTCCGGGTAGCGGGATACCGACTCCATGATGTAGTCGTTGGTCTCAAGGCAAAGCTCATGGGTAGTCCAGCCGATATTGGTAATGACCGAGACGTCAACCCCGGCTTTATCCATGCTGGCGATAAGCTCATCGGCGGTGGCTATTTTGGCTTTAGGGTCTGAGTAGAGGATGGCGAAACAGGGGTCACGCTCAATATACTTTTTGCGGTTTTTCTTTATCTGGGGCGGAAATACGTGGGTGTGAAAGTCAATAATCATCGCCCGATTTTAGCAGAGTCAGAGCGTGACTTCAACACGTTATATTCACCAGGATTGAGGCATAGAGGAAAGCATTGCTATAAATATAATAAGCCATATTAAACTAATGAGAAACATACCGCAAACAACGCCTATTCCCCACTTAGTCCATGTCAACTGGGTCTGCTTGAAGTGCTCAATGCTATCCCACTTCTTGTATCGCCATGCCCATTCGCTTCCCTTGACCCCGAGCACAAAAGCCATGATCCAGCCGATATAGGGCACAAACTCAAGGAACGATATCCAAACGCTGTTACCAATTCCCCATATCCAACCCAGCAGGAAGGCTCCCCAGTTCCACCCCTTAATCTCTGCTGGGACAACGGCCAGACTGCCTTGCCCGGAGGTATTTCCTGCTCCCGAAACACCAGCTCCAGTCTTACCGGTAAACATCTTCTCGGCACAGGGATTGCAATAGATTTTTTCTGCCAGCACCGTCTTACATTCGGCGCAAACTAGTTTACCGCAACTAACACAAGCCCCAACAGCCTCACGTTTTGGATGATAAGCACAGCTTGCCATTGTCTTTTACCTCCTTATCGGGCTGGCTTCAAGTGCTGGGTGGCTACTCTGGTTTTTCCTCAGCTTCTTCCTCAGCCCCCTCTTCAGGTATGGCTTCAGCCTCTGCCTCTGCCTCAGCCTCTGCTGCCACCTCTGGTACTACCTCTTCCACCTCCACATATACCTCGCTGACCCTGGCCACCATCTGGTCGGGGTCATTATGGACGGTAATATCGGGGCTAAGGGCGATGTCTCTGACATGGATTGCCTGCCCCACCTCCTCAAGTGGGCTCAGGTCAACCTCTATCTGGGGAGGAAGCTTGTCGGGGAGGCACTCAATACTCACGCTGGTCAGGCTTTGAGTCAGTGTGTAACCCTTTGTTTTCATTGCTGGTGCTTCACCAACCAGGACAATAGGAACATCAACCCTTATCTTCTCTGCCTTCCTTATCTGAAAGAGGTCAACATGAAGCAGTTCGCTGGTGCAGGCATCCCTCTGGATTTCCCTGATGAATACGCTTCTTGGCTCTTTATCCCCTTCAATGCCCAGGGTAATAAGCCTGGTCATTCCTGCCCGGGCAATAACCCGCTTAAGCTTAGCCGTATCACACTGCAGGGCTTGCGATTCAAGGCCGTGCCCGAAGAGGTGAGCCGGGGTAATCCCCTGGCGGCGCAAAAACCTTGTCTTCTTGCCCAGTATATCCCTTTTGCTAGCCTGTAGTTTTAAGCCTTCCATCTATCTCTCCTACGGCACTAATTAAAGCAGAGGCGGAGGAAAAAATCAAACCAATAAAGTGTAGACCTGAGTTTATTAAGTGTAGTATAATAAATAAACGAAGGGGTGGTAATGTCGTTACCTGAAAAAAGCAATCCATCATCAACCTCGGCCCAGAGCGTCAAAGCCGAGGTTTTTTCATCATCAGCATCGGTAGCGGAAATGGAGGCTATCGCCAAAAGGCTGCGCCGCCACATCGTTACCATGACGGGAAAGGCTGGCAGCGGTCACCCCGGTGGCTCCCTTTCTGCGGTGGAGATTTTGATCGCCCTTTATTTCAAGGTGCTAAAGCATAAGCCCCAAGACCCTCACTGGCCGGATAGGGACAGGTTCATCCTGAGCAAGGGGCATGCCGCCCCTGCCCTCTACGCTACCCTGGCTGAGTGCGGCTACTTCGCGGAAGAGGAGCTAGTTACGCTGAGGCAGATGGATAGCTGCCTTCAGGGCCATACGGACTGCACGGTTACCCCCGGGGTGGAAATGTCTGCCGGGGCTCTGGGGCAGGGATTGTCTTTTGCCATTGGCGTGGCTCTAGCGGGGCGGCTTAACGCCAAGGACTACCGGGTATATGCTCTATTGGGGGATGGGGAGTGCGATGAGGGGCAGGTGTGGGAGGCGGCAATGGCTGCCGCCCACTTCAAGGTGGATAAACTAGTGGCTATAGTGGACAACAACGGCCAGCAGATAGACGGCTGGAACCGTGATGTGATGAGCCTCGACCCCTTCCCGGCAAAGTGGCAAGCCTTCGGCTGGCAGGTTATTGAGGCTGACGGGCATAGTATTCCCCAGCTTACCCAGGCTCTTGATAAGGTGAGAAAGATTAAGGGGCAGCCCGCGGTTATCATTGCCCATACCATCAAGGGCAAGGGGGTCAGCTTTATGGAGAATAACCCCCATTTTCACGGCACGGCGCCCACTACCGATGAAGTAAAGCTGGCTCTTAAGGAGCTGGAATAGTGGCTGAAGAGTTTTACCTGAGACAGGCTTACGGCGAGACACTGGTTGAGCTGGGTGGGGAGAACCCGGATGTTGTGGTGCTGGATGCTGACCTCTCCCGCTCCACCAGGACCAGGCTTTTTGCCGATAAATTCCCGGAGCGTTTCTTTAACTGCGGTATCGCCGAGCAGAATATGGTCAGTATTGCCGCCGGGCTGGCATCTTCAGGCAAGATACCCTTCGCCAGCACCTTTGCCGTTTTTGTCCCCGGGCGTTGCTTTGACCAGATTCGCATGTCTATCGCTCAGCCCAGGCTCAATGTTAAGCTTGTCGTCGGCCACGGCGGCATCAGCGTTGGTGAGGATGGCACCTCACACCAGTCTATTGAAGACCTTGCCCTCATAGGCTCCCTCCCCGGCTTTACCGTTATCGTGCCCGCGGACGCTATTGAGACGGCACAGGCGGTGAGGGCGGTGGCGGCTTACCTTGGACCATGCTATATCAGGTTGTGCCGTCCCAAGGCACCGCTGGTCTATGAGGCAGGCTACCGCTTCAATCTGGGTAAGGCGGTGGAGATGAGGCAGGGCGGGGACGCCACCATAATTGCCATCGGCTTGATGGTGAAAGCGGCTCTGGAAGCCGCCGAAAGCCTTAAGGGGGAGGGCATAGACTGCCGGGTGCTCAATATGTCCACCCTCAAGCCCATTGATGAGGCGGCTATTATCCAGGCGGCGGCTGAGACCGGGGCGATTGTTACCGCTGAGGAGCACCTGGAGCATGGCGGCTTGGGCAGTGCCGTGGCTCGGGTGGTTGCCATAAACCAGGCGGTGCCGATGGAACTTGTGGCTATTAAAGACACCTATGCCAAGTCGGGTAAGCCGGCGGAGCTTTTTGAGCGGTACGGTCTCACGGCTAAAGATATTGAGCGGGCGGTAAAGTCAGCCATAGAGCGGAAGCGCTAAGCACTTCTCCTGCCTTATATATTGTGGGTGAGTTTTGCCTCGGACTTGAATATAGCGGTATATATGCTAAATTACCACCTACTCGCCTTCCAGCCATTCGAGACCTGCTCTAGCAGCTTGAGTCAGGTCAGGGTCACTTGATAGCTCGATGGTCTTATTGAAGTCGGCAATAGCTAGCTCCCGCTGCCCATTAAATCCATAAGCGGTGCCCCGACCGAAATAGGCATCAGCGTATTCAGGGTCTAGTTCGATAGCCTTGTTGAAGTCGGCAGTAGCCAGGTCATACTGCCCATTCCCCAGGTAAGCCCAGCCCCGACTGAGATAGGCCTCGGCCAGACTGTAATAGGCATCAGCGAATTCAGGGTCAAGCTCGATAGCCTTATTGAGGTCAGCAATAACTAGCTCCCGCTGCCCATTCCGCTTATAAGTGACACCCCGCCAGTAATAGGCATCAGCGAATTCAGGGTCAAGCTCGATAGCCTTATTGAAGTCGGCAATACCCAGGTCATACTGTTCCTTGCAGGTATAAGCGACACCCCGACCGCAATAGGCCATAGCGTATTCAGGGTCTAGTTCGATAGCCTTGTTGAAGTCGGCAATACCCAGGTCATACTGCCCATTCCAGGTATAAGCGAGACCCCGACCGCAATAGGCCATAGCGAATTCAGGGTCAAGTTCGATGGTCCTGCTGAAGTCGGTAGTAGCCAAGTCCCACTGGCTCTTCCCGATGTAAACCCAGCCCCGTTGGCAGTAGGCCAGAGCCAGCTGGTGATAGGCATTAGCCATGTCAGGGTCAAGCTCAATAGCCTTGTTGAGGTCGGTAATGGCTAAACTCCACTCCTCCATCTCGGTATAAGCACGTCCCCGTTTGTCGTAAGCCATAGCTAGTAGGGGATCAAGTTCGGCAGCGTATTGAGGGTCGAGTTTGATAGCCTCGGTGAGATCGCTAATAGCCAAATCCAACTCCTCCATCTCATAATAAGCTAGGCCCCGGTTGTTATAGGCCTCAGCGTATGTGGGGTCGAGTTTGATAGCCTCGGTGAGATCGCTAATAGCCAAATCCAACTCCTCCATCTCATAATAAGCTAGGCCCCGGTTGTTATAGGCCTCAGCTAATTGGGGGTCGAGTTCAACGGCTTTGCTATACTCGGTGATAGCGGCGTCCCACTGTCCTTGGTCACGGTAGATGTCCCCTTGCTGCAGGTGGTCTAATGCTGTGGTGCAGCCTATCATCAGCAGCGTTAGGCAGATGATAAGCGGGATAAGTATGAGCTTGCGCATTTTTAGCCTCCTCCTTCATCATCACTATTGTTTTTTAAGAGTTTTTAGGGGTCGGTTTAAGTTTTGGGTCTCTAGTCTATGCCTTTATTTTGGGTTTTGTCAATGCAAAAAAGGCATAAAAAAGACAGCCCTGTCGTTATACAGGGGACGGCTGGGATACTCAGGCTCGGCGGGTCGCCGTTCGCCTCGTCCTCAGGAAATGGGTAAAGCCCACCAGACAGGGTAGGGCAATGCTGTAGGCGATAAGAATTCCCGGCATTTCCAGCAACCAGCAAACCAGTGGCAGCGGGACGAATATAAAAGGGGCGGCTTTCATTGTATCCCGAAGGATAAGGTGGGCGGCTATTGCCGGTAAGGCTATTATTAGCATGGGCACGGTTAATACGGCTAGCAGCACACCAATGGTAGTTGCCTCCCCCCGACCTCCCCTGAAACCGATAAATACCGGCCAGTTGTGACCGACGACAACGGCTACGCCGGTGAGCAGAACCGCAAGCTGAGGGACATTGGCTATCTGAGCGATGACAACCGCCAGCGCCCCCTTGGCGGCATCAATAATACCCACCGTTATCCCCACCTTAGCCCCGAACTGGCGGAAGGCATTGGCGGCACCCATATTGGCATCCCCCAGGCGCCGAATATCCTTGCCCTTAAGCAGACGCCCGGCGATATAGGCGGTGGGGATGGAGCCGATAAAATAACCCAGTGGTACTATTAACCAGGGCATGATTACTTTCTAAATTATGCCGGGGGTGGGACTCGAACCCACAAGGATTGCTCCGCCGGATTTTAAGTCCGGTGCGTCTGCCAATTCCGCCACCCCGGCACTAACTGTCGCCATTTTACTGCTTTTATTAGGGGTGTTCAACCTCACCCCCAGCTACTTTAGGTTTTTCTTCCCCCCCCGCCCTCGGGGGCTTTGCTTCTTAGCCCCGTTTTTAACATATGTCTTTCTTCCCGCCCACCCGCCCAGTGGGGCTGTGCCCTCTTAGGGTGGGAGGGTGGGAAAGAAGAGATAAGCTTAAAGCGGGGGCTTGCTTAAGGTGGTAAAATAAAGACAGGCTAAATGCCGAAAGGAGGGGCAAGAGATGGGCGTTGAAAAGGTTGATGAGAAGTACAGGTGCAATGTTTGCGGCAATGAGGTGGTGGTAACCAAGGTTGGTGGCGGCACCCTTGTCTGCTGTGGGGAGGACATGGAGAAGATTAGCGACTGATGAAAGACGGTGTCTTGTCGCCGGACAACAGAAAATGGAGGCGACGACCGGATTCGAACCGGTGAATAGGGGTTTTGCAGACCCCCGCCTTAACCACTTGGCTACGTCGCCTCTCAGCAATTCCTTGGAGCGGAAGACGAGATTCGAACTCGCGACTTCCTCCTTGGCAAGGAGGCGTTCTACCGCTGAACTACTTCCGCATGCAACCCACGAATGGTGCCGAGGAGGAGATTTGAACTCCTACGAGCTTACGCTCACCACCCCCTCAAGATGGCGCGTCTACCAGATTCCGCCACCTCGGCAATAACCTCTACATCTTGTTGGCGTTACTTCTTAGTCTTTTTCTTGGTAGCGGTCTTCTTCTTGGCAGCAGTCTTTTTGGCCGTGGTCTTCTTTTTAGTAGTGGTCTTCTTGGTGGCCTTCTTCTTAGCCGTAGCCTTTTTCTTAGTAGTAGTCTTTTTCTTTTTGCTCCACCACATTGGCGTATGTCACCTCCTTTGGTTAACCTGGCAGGAGTGGCAGGATTCGAACCCGCGACCTGCGGTTTTGGAGACCGCTGCTCTACCAGCCTGAGCTACACTCCTGGCTTCAGCAATTATATTATCATAAATTTAGACAAAAATTAACTACCCCTGGTGCGACTCGAACGCACGACACGCGGTTTAGGAAACCGCTGCTCTATCCACTGAGCTACAGGGGCACATAAATCATCCCTTTAGGAGAATACCTTATATTACACTCTTCCCCAAATGCTTTCAAGTATATTATTCTTCCTTAGAAAGCTTGACAAAAACGGGATATCTACTCAAAATGCCATTAATGGCTATGTTTTTTGATAGGAGAATGATGAGGGTCCCCGATGTGGGCCAGTTTTTTAGGATTCGCCTGCGGTTACATTATGGTTGGGCTATTGCCTTTTTCTTGATAACGGCCGTGGTGGTGACCCAGTTCGCCGAGGCTTATCCCTTATGGCTAAGGACAGTCCTCGGGATTGCCGCCGTCTTGCTCTTTTTCGCCGCCTTGGGTGTTCGTGAGGTTATCCTCAATTTTTTGGCTCTTAGTAGGGGTATACCGGATAAGAGGGTTACCCTGTTTGTCTTTGGTGGGGTGTCTCAGATAGCCGAAGAGGAAACCACCCCCGTTATTGAGCTGCTTTTGGCTATGGCTGGACTTCTATGTAACCTGATAATAACCGGAATACTTTATGGTATTTATTCTATACTGGTAAGCACCGGCAGTACTATGCTTGCTGGGCTCATCCTGTGGTCAGCCTTTCTCTATTTTATGCTCTCTTTGTTCCACTTTATCCCTGCCTTTCCCCTTGACGGAGGCAGGCTTTTGCGGGCACTGCTATGGAAGTTGACCGGTAGTTATAACCGGGCAACAAGTATTACCAGCTGGGCGGGGCAGGGGGTCGGCTTATTCTTGATTGCTGGCGGTATTGTGATAGTGGTCTTAGAAAATCAATGGTTTAACGGGCTGGTGCTGGCGTTTGTAGGATGGGTGCTATATATCGCGGCCATGCAGAGTCGTCGCCCCGTGGTATTGCGCCGGCTTCTTCGTGGTATTAAGGCTCGGGATGTGGTGGCTCGGGATTGCCCCGTTATCAGCCGGCAGCTTAACCTTGGTCGGCTGGTTCAAAATTACATCCAGGCTACCGGGCAGTGTTACTTCGTTGTCGCTCGTAGGGCTAGGCTACAGGGGGTTGTGACCTTGCCCAATATAAAGAGAGTGCCCAAAAGGCGCCGGCGCTCAACCACTATTAGTGAAATTATGACGCCGGCTAGTGAGCTTAGAGCGGCTCAGGCGGAACAGCCGGCGGCGCGCCTGCTTGAGCAAATGAATGAGTGGCAAATTGACTACATGCCGGTACTGGAAAAGGATAGGGTGATTGGCATTGTGGTGCGGGATGACCTGATGCGTTTGATAAAGACCCGGACTGAGGTTAGGAAGTAATCAGACCTGACTTAATGGCAGCCCCCGAATTTCGTCAATGAGCTTCCGATATCGGATTTCTGTAGAGTAGACTCTCCATTCAGCTTTGAACCAGCGGAAGGGGCTTTCCGCTTGTGAGTGTATTCTTAATCTGATGTCGTTGGGGTCATCGCTTATCCATGACACACGGTTAATGCTGGTCAGCGGCGTGCCGGTGGTTATTTCAACTTCATAATGGTTACGCTCAATCTCCCACGACAGCAGTCCACTGTCATAGATGCTCCATTCCACCTCAACCTGGGTTCTAGGGGCTGCCCTGGTTTTTATGTAGAGCTGGCAATCATAGGGGTTACCAGCATTCAACCAGTGTGCTTCCTCAATACTGGCTAGAAAGGGGAAATGTCTCACCTGGTTAATCTGGTAGCTGCTCCGCTTGCCCTGGGGAAGGCAGTCCCCAACCACATCCTCCCACTCCTGCCAGCTGGTATAGGACTCGTTGAAGTGCCGAACACTACCGCTGTCGGCAAGAACTTCACCGATGACATCCTCCCACAAATCTGTCCCCGGTAGCCAGCCAGCCTCATGTTCAAAGCTGCCGTTTCTGGCAAGAACGGAGCATTCTAGGTACCCGCCAAAGATATAGTGGAGGATTTGCTCGGCCATGAAGGTGGCTACCTCGTCCTGGTGGGCAAAATCGTTATGGGAGTGCTCTCCATAGTAGATTACATCAGCTCCAAAAGAGTATTGAGCCGAAAGTGGTATGATGTTGTCATCCATGTTTCTGGGCATAGCGTCAACCCCGCCAACGTTAAACTGTTCGCTGAGCGGTGCTGATTCAGCTGCTATGAAAGCCAGCCAGTGGTTCTTGGTAGCTACTTCTCTGCCGTCCTGGGAGCTATCGTAGTAGACTACGGACCTAGAAACCCCGCTGTCGGATAGTAGTCCCAGGGTTCCATAATAATCCAGCACCGAAGTACCGCCGGCAAAGTAATAACCTTGCAGGCTATTAATCGGGCTGTCGATGGTTACCACCATGGCCGCTTTGTGAGCCAGATTACCCACATTATGGGCTACGGCGTAAATGGCTGCCTTGCCCCCCATGCTGTGCCCGATTAAGATTATGTTCCTCTTATCAGGCAGGTACTTGTCGATGCTGTAAGCGATGTTATTAGCCCAGCTCTCAATGTTCACATCGTTGGGATAACACCTTAGCAGTGAATCAGCCCGGACCTCGGTGTCGGGGTGGGCACTTTCGTAGTCGAGGATATATGCCGGTATCTGCTCCATAATGGTGTCAGCCAGAAGCTGCATGGAACAGGCATTACCGCCACCACCGTGAAGGAAGACGAAATTCAGCTCCTTGACCTGAAGTGGCTCCTCTGGCGCTGATTGCAATGGGCCACCGAAGCTTAGTTGGAGGCAAAGTGCTATTGTTATTAGTAATGCTAACCGCTTCATAGCTAAGAGCCTATTGACAACTTGAGATAATAGTAAATAATAGTATTATATTCAGCGTGATAGGTACATCATTTATAGCACGGGTTTGAGACAATTGCAAGAAAACGGTAATGGAGGCAAGCCATGGGACGAAAGCAAGAAAAGGCAGAGCAAAGAAGGCGGTACAAGGAAGCGTTTAAGAAGGTTAAGCACGGTCACGGCGGGCGCCCGGCAAAGAAGAAGGAAGAGCCTGCCTCAGGCAAGTAGGGCACATTACACCCTGGTGGTGGCTGAAAATAAAAAGCTAGAAAGGGGAATTACCGGAGGTGGAAACGAAATACGGTAAATATATTATCACCGGCACCAAGTCTGACCTGGAGCTCCCTTTGTTCCGGCAGGACGCCGCCGAGGTAGCCGCTGGTGATCACACTCGTTTGATATATCTGGATGATGAGGTCATAAAGGGTGCCTTCTACGTGGAATGTGTCTGGTACTGGAAGGGGTCGGAGCAGCCCATTGTGGACGCTCATACCCACCCCTTTGACGAAGTGATAACGTTTTTTGGCACTAACCCGGAAGACCCCCAGGACCTGTGTGGGGAGGTCGAAATATGGCTGGAGGATGAAAAGCATATACTTACCCAGAGTTCCCTTATCTTTGTTCCCAAGGGGATGAAGCACTGCCCCTTGATTGTCAGGAGGGTGGACAGGCCCATCTTCCACTTTACCACCGGACCCGGGGGCAAGTACGCTTAAAGCTAAGGAGGAGGTAAAATGACTTACCAGGCAAAGGACTACACCAGTCTTATCGGGATGGAGGGTTTCAGCCAGACCTTGCTCACTAATCACTTCACCCTCTACCAGGGCTACGTGAACAATACCAATAAGCTCTCGGACCTACTCGCCGCTATGCTCAAGGAAGAGAGGACGGGCACCCCAGAATACTCTGAGCTTAAACGCCGCTTTGGCTTTGAGTTCAACGGCATGCGCCTCCACGAATACTACTTTGAGAACCTGGGGGGTAAAACGCCCCTGGACAAATCCGGTGCCTTAGCCAGAAAGCTGGCTGATGCCTATGGCAGCTATGACGCCTGGGAGAAGGATTTCAGGGCTACGGGGGCAATACGGGGCATCGGCTGGGTGGTGCTCTACCAGGATAACGTGAGCGGATGGTTGTTTAACCAGTGGATTAATGAGCACGAGGTTGGTCATATGGCTGGCTGCCGTCCCATCCTCGTCATGGATGTCTTTGAGCATGCCTTCATGACCGATTACGGGCTGAAGCGAGCTGACTACATAGCCGCCTTTTTCCAGAACGTAAACTGGAAGGTGGTGGAGGGTCGGGTGCAGCCATGACAACTCAGCTAACACTGGAGAATGTTTTGGCAAAGGCGATAGAGAGAGAAATCGAATCACAGCACCTTTATCAAGACTTGAGCCAGAAAATGACGGATGAGGCGGCTAGGGATGCCTTTCGGCAGTTATCCCAGGAGGAGGAGGAGCACGAAAACCTGCTACGAAAATACCTGCGGGGTGAGCTTAAGGGAGGGGCGCTGAAGAGGGAGCAGGTTTTAGATTACAAGATTGCCGAGCACCTGGAACAGCCGGAAATATCCCCGGCCATGGAGCTCAAGGACGCCTTTCTGCTGGCGGCAAACCGGGAAAAGGCATCCCATGAATTTTACCTCAGCCTGGCTGGGGTGCATCCGCCAGGAGAGGTGAAAGGGCTTCTTAAGCGGCTGGCGGCGCAGGAGCTGAGGCACAAAGAGAGGGTGGAGTTCCTGTACACCGAAGTCGCCTTCCCCCAGACAGACGGTGGATAATGAAGATAAAGGAACTTATTGCGCGGCAGGGAAGGAGCATATCCTTTGAGTTCTTCCCGCCCAAGACCAGGGAGGACGAAGACAAACTATTTGGGGTGATAGCAGAGCTGGAAGCGTTAAACCCCACCTTTGTCTCGGTCACCTATGGCGCCGGGGGCGGCACCATGAAAAATACCAGCGGAGTGGTGGTGCGCCTAAGGCGGGAGACCTCCCTTACCCCCATGCCCCACCTCACCTGTGTTGACCAGAGTGAAGACGAGCTCAAGAAGATTCTTGAGGACTACAATGGGCAGGGCATTGAGAATGTCCTCGCCCTTAGAGGAGACCCGCCCAAGGGTGCCGAAAAATTCACCGCTCCCGAGAACGGCTTCTGCTATGCTATTGACCTGGTAAACCTAGCCATCGCCGTCGGCGGCTACTCCATCGGGGTGGCGGTATATCCCGAGGGACATATTGAGGCGCCGAGCCTGGAGAGGGATATGTTCTACACCAAGCAAAAAATTGACGCCGGCGCCGACTTTGCCATCACCCAGATGTTCTTTGACAACCGCTTCTTCTACGATTTCACGGAGCGGGCAGAAAAAGCTGGAATCAGCATTCCCATAATACCGGGCATCATGCCCGTCACCGACATTGAAAAGATAAAGAGGTTCAGCCAGATGTCCGGTGCCACCCTACCGCCGTCCCTTATCGAGCGGATGGAAAAAGCAACCTCGGCTGATGAGGCTCAGCGGATTGGCGTAGACTTTGCCACCAGGCAATGCCAGGACCTGTGGCAGAACGGCGTCCGCTACTTCCACTTCTATACCCTGAACCGCAGCCAGACGGTAACCGAGATAGTGCGTAACCTTAACCTTTAACCGCTGGTGGAGCCGAGGGGATTCGAACCCCTTACCTCCTGAATGTAATATGGTAAAATATGTACATACGGGTTGTTAAGGAGGTAAGGGAAGATGTCGATGGGTGATGGTGAACTTAGAGAGGAATTAGACAGGCTGCTTAGGCAGGCGGGAAAAGCTGCTCCGAGGGTAAAGGTCGTGGATTTGAAGGATAAGATACTTCGGGAAAAGGGTGGACTGTCTCCTAAGACTTTGGGACATTATAAGTGGATGTTTGAGAAGCTGGCTGCGTTTACTGAGTTTTGGCCTGGTGAAGCTAGTGTGATAAATGAGTTCATCGGGTCTTTGAGAGGGTTGAATGATGAATCGGTATTGGAGATATTTAAGTGCCTGCGGGCTGTCGGTAGATATACCAAGCAGACGTATGGGTGGGTAGACCCTACGGAGAGGGCAAATAGACCGAGGGTGGAGCATAAGAGGCGTAGGTATCTGAGTGAATCAGAGTTAAAGGCGGTAAGTGGTGCGTGTAGGGAGGTGCGTGATAAGGCTTTGATATTGGCGTTGATTGATTCATCAGCTAGAATCGGTGAGGTTGCGGGGTTACGGGTTGAAGACTTGGGGGACGATAATTTCAAGGTTAAGGGTAAGACTGGTCAAAGGCGTTATCGATGCGACGCTAGAATTATCTCGCTGCTTCGGGAGTGTGCTGTGGATGATGTGGTGTTCCCTATGATGGATTCAGGCCGTAGAGTAATCAGTCCGGCAAGACCGTGCGCTAGTAATGTTCTTGGTGATAGGGTTAGGGTGATTATGGAGCGAGCTGGTTTGAAAGGTGAGAAGTTGGGGGCGCATACCTTGAGGCACACGGCAGCGTCTATTGTTGCGAGAAAAACAATGTCTGGTCTTGCAGTAAAGGCTTTGCTTCAGCATGATAATATTGCTACGTCCATGATGTATATTCATGATGCGGAGGATAAGATTCAGCAGCAGGTATCTCCGTTGGAGTTGTCGGGTGTTGATATGGTTGGTGAGGCTCGGCAGCTAGGAATTGGTGAAGGTGTGAAGATGCTGGCTTCCCCTGTCGGTGTGTCTACGTTGATTGAGGATTTATTTCCTGAAGTTCCTGAAGGGGTAAAGGTTAGACCTGCTCTTAGCTCTGAGGATTTGCGACTGATTCGGGATGGTCTTATGGAGTTAATGAGGGTGCGTGGTGAGAGTGGTTCGGGTAGTAGGTGCGTGCAGCTTATTAGAAGGATGTTGCGAAAGTTATAAATTGTAAAGTAGAATGTATCAGGGGCGTTAGTTCAGTTGGGAGAACGCTTGATTTGCATTCAAGAGGTGGCGGGTTCGAATCCCGCACGCTCCAGAAAAGTAAGCCTCTGGTGGTTTTGCCAGGGGCTTTTCTTATGGTGTGAGACTGAAGCTGAGGTTTTTATTGAAGCGTATGCTGCGGAAGGTAAGATAAAGTTTGGTAGCGGGTCAATTTGAAATGCAGAAAAAAGACAGCTATACTTTAAAGACACGTAATGTCAGCGTTACTCATGGAAATAAGACTTTAAAAATTCAAAGACTGCTCGTTTCTCAGACTCGGAAGCTGCTTGGACAATGGCATATACATTTAGCCATCCTGTGCGGTCATCCCAGTAATTCTTCTTCATCACTTGGTGTCTCCCGCACAGAGGACGCCACTTTTCTGGGTCATTTTGGTCTGTGAGTGGATTGACTGAGTGAGGTTCCCTATGGTCTGGTGATAATCGCACAGTACCACCGCCTACTGAATCGAGCTCACCATCTCTGAGATTACATCTGACATTCCCTTCATCCCATGCGCACCTATAATTAGCTGACTGCAAGACGATCTGCCATGTCTTTGCGGTGGGTCGCACTCTCTTTCCTGCGTTCTTCCTCTTTTCGATAGTTGGCATGAGGTATTCGCTAACTTTAAGGTCGCCACGATTCCTCCATGTCAGAATCGTATACCCGTAATCAGTTCTAAGTTCCGAGAGACGCTGGTGCCAGTTTTCAGGGATTTTTCCTGTCTTAGGGTCGGTTGCTACCTGCCTAATCTGCTCCCTGGTGGCAATTTTGCCCACGTTGTCTAAAAAGAATGCTTCGATCCTCGCTCGAACGGACGATTGGGTATATGGGCCGTGAATAACAGCATCCTGTCGTTCCATTCTAGTTTATCCTAAGTTGGCGATTAAACGACGTCTCGTTACTTCAGTCCATTTAATAGATTCATCGCATAGAATAGCACGCCGGTTCAAAGACTGACAAACCACTCCCGTTGTGCCTGCCCCGCACATTGGGTCTAGTACTAAGTCGTTTTCTTGTGTGGTCATCAGGATAAGAGGTTCGATAACCTTGACTGGTTTTTGGGCAGGGTGTCCGGTTTGCTCTTTTTTACCTACAAACCCTACATTAAGAGGTACTTCTAAAACTGAAGGCGGTCCAGGCATATACCTTAACTTGCCTTGTCTCTTCCTCTCCAGTTGTGCCTCATTGAGAAAGTGCTCAGGGTAGAGCAATGCCCCTTCGTGGGCAAGGTGTAGACAGGCAAGTTGGGCTGACCGCCAGCCTCGAATAACAGACGGGCAGTTCTTATAGTACCAAGTCAACCATGCCACAAGTGAAAATTGTGGTGGTAAACATTCCAAAACCGTATACACAATCTCTGGGAAGCCCCATACAAAGATATGCTGTGAAATCCTACTTGATTCATAGACCACCTTGCTTAGCCACTCACGGTAATCGTTACGTACTCCTCCCACCCCTTTGTTATACCAAGGGTCGAGAATAGTGGTTATTACAGGATCTTGAATGTGAGCTAATGTATGTAGCACATCTTGAGGTGGCAGAAGAGTAACTCGTCCAATCGTTTCTTCCGTTGCTGTTGGTTCGGTAGTCATTGTAGCCATGGACGTGTCTCCTCCTTGTCCTATTTTAGCACATTATTTAACTAATTTAACAATTTCTTCAATAGTCCAGATATGGTTGCTTAGTCAATCACGGGTAAATATACACAACGACAATAGCCGTATGCATTCTTACAATTAGCCACGGGTATCGGCATAGTTCGGAATGCTTCGCTGATGGTAAGTATTTTGCCGTGAAGTGATTTGCACTTTTCGCAGGATGAATCGCCGGCCGTCAAGATTTCGACTTTCTTGACGACCCCTGAAGCTTGGTAGCTTCTCAGCTGAGACCGCTGATGTTCCTGCAATAGTGGGAAGGCATCTTTCCCTGCTTTGTGCAGCTTTAAGGCTTGCTCAAAATATGTCTCGTTCATTTGACTCTCAGTATATCATGTTTTGTCCCATTAATTTCAAATTGACTCACTACCTAAAGTCTTGACATCTGGCTTCGATGGTGTATAGTGATATTTAGGCTGTGAAATTCAGCCGCGTTCTTTAAAAACAGAATGGGGGAGAAGAAGGGTCACAAAGGTGAAACCTTATCTATTCATCCGCTGGTTCTGACCAGTTTTGGCCCCTGGTAAGTGGGGACTACCTCGGAGGGGCATCGATTGGGGTGAATGGGTGATATGATGAAAGTGTGTAGTCCCATGATTCCAGACCCACTCGTTTTCTCAAAGTCCTAGTTAAAGGGATTCCGATTAGGAGACATCATTATTTGGTGTCTCCTTTTTTATTGTCAAAAAAGGAAGAATTGAATGAGGTTTCGAGATGTGAGCGGTAATTCTCCGGTGAATAAAGTGAACAGAATTACCGATGGGGTGGAGTGGTGAAGTGGTTGGTGTCGCATCTCAAAATAAGGTAGCGGAGTATCGTAGTGGAATATGGTGCGTCTAAAGAATTGAAGCTGAAGATGGGGCAGTTTAATCTGCGTTTTATGCTGGCTATTGATTGTTATATGCCGAGTGTCGCTCGGTCTTTGATGAAGGACTGTCGTGAAGATATTAGGCTCTTCGGCTTTGAGTATGCTCAAAAGAAGTGGTCGAAGTTTGTTTACTGTAGCCTTACTGGTAAAGGTATTAAGCCGGGGTTAGATTTGGATTTTGAAGCGTTCTGTGAGGTTTTAGAGGGTGAGTCTAAAGCGGAAGCCGATGGCTAGGTGGGCGGCGGCAGCCAACGGCAACGCCGTCCTTCAGTACATTAAGTAATGGGGAAGCGGTAAGAATTAGATGGTAGGAGGGCAAGTTGAAGGGTTAAACGATAGTGGGGCTGGTGTCTCGCCTGAGGACGCTGGTTTTTTGCCTTTAAGGGCAAGGCGTAGGTATGCCAAGGCTAAGTGCGTATTTGAGGCTGGCGTGTGGTCTGCGGGGTCGGTGGGTTTGCTTTTAAGTATAATGATGGGGTCAATGGCTGGTGTTCGTAATAGTTACGGTGAGTTGAGGCAAGATAATCGAAATATGCGAAAAGAGTTGGCTAAGATGGGTTTGGCCTATGCCGACTGTTTCTGTGGCGAGTTAAGTCCTGAAAGCCACCAGTTTACGAAGCGTGATGGCACATTAGGTGTTACGGTGGGTAGTTTGTGGCATCTGCACGGTTTCTTTCGGTTCAAAGAGCCGATAGGTGCTGCCGACTTGCATAGTGTCTTGTCGCCATTGTGGGGTAAGATACATGGGTCTGAAGTGGTGAATGTGAAGGTTGAGACTGATTTTAAGAAGGCTATTAAGTATAGTGTAAAGGATGCTGTGAAGGGTTATTGCGGTGCTGAGTCTCAGGGTAGGCGTTTGTTAATGAGTCGTGACTGGTTGCCTCCCGGTTACCGTGCAGTTGATAAGGTACTAACTCAGCATGCATTGTATCACGGTGCTAGTTGGTCGCCTGCTGATGACATTGATGAGTTTGAAGCGTCTGGCCGCCAATATATTGCCTTTGGGTGGGAAATTAAGCGTGAGTTGTTGATGCGGTGGTGTCGCGGAGAAAGCCTGTGGCTGGATTTTGGGGATTACCGTGTGTATATTGATGGTGCGAGGATTATTAGGGGTGTTAACTAGGTCGCCGTAGGTTGGAGGGCGTAACTTAGCCGAAGAGGGCTTGCGCTAGGGGCTAAACAGAAAGGTCAAAAAGAGTCTTCTGTTTTAGTTATGGGGTGGTATAATATCAGTAGATATGATCTTTCAAACACTATATGAGAGTTCAATACGCGGTGAATTAATATTAGTTGATGGGGGCATTTGCCATTGGCACTTAAGGAAGGATGGTCAAGTAACGATAAGAGAAATAATTGTGCTACCAGAAAAGCAAGGTAGTGGTATTGGCTCAAAAATACTAGAATCTCTGGGGAGAATATCTGGAGCAAAGAGTATTGTTGTGCGTTGTCCATCTGAATTACCCGCAAATTACTGGTATAAGAAAAAAGGGTTTCGGCAAATGGGGGAACAAGTAACTAGAACCGGAAAAAAGGTCTACGTTTGGAGATTATCTTTAACAAATGAATAGACCAAATATCATTTATTGCGCGGGCGGAAATAGAAAATTTGCAGAGATAGCAATTGAAAACGGATTGCTGTATGGTGCCAGAATACCACGAGATAAGCCGCACTATCCTATCTATTTTGCTGATCAAGATTGGAAAAAACCAAATCGAAGTCAATATATGGCTCAACTTAGCCAATATAGACCAAAAATCGCCACTGTACTTGACCTACAATCACTAGACCAATTTGGGGAAGTGCTAAGTTGGGCTGAAGAGGCCAGTCAATTTTGTGAATATGTCGTGATTATTCCTAAAATCCCGTCTATTATTAAAAGATTACCCAAGAGAATAAATAATAAGGAAGTAATTCTTGGTTATTCCATGCCTACAAAATATGGCTCAACTTCTGTAAATCCAGAGGAATTTGCTAAATGGACTGTTCATTTGTTGGGTGGTTCCCCACATCGGCAAATGTCAATTTGGGATATAATGGGTAAATATTCCTATATATTTTCTGTAGATGGAAATTTTACCCAAATGATTGCATTAAGATATAACAAATTTTGGACAAATGGAGATGCTACATATGCGGAGAACAGATGGCTACCTCGTCTTGACGAGGCTGATGGTGGGAAATGGCCAGAAGACGCGCCTTATGAAGCTTTTAGAAGATCTTGCATCAATGTTATTAATGCATGGGATAAGAAAATAGATGAATAGTGGGGAGGAGGATCCAATGAAAAAAGAGGACGAGTGGCGTAAGAGATTTCTAATCGAGTTGTATAATCAGTTATGGAATAGCATAAACAAGAGGCTAAGTCTTATCTGGGAATCCATCGGGGTACTTGCGGGTGCGTTTGCAATCTTTGCTCTTACTGAAAAGAATATTATTTCCCTAAATTATGCTACGGCAATAATTATTATTATTTCAGCTTGGTTTTTAGCACATACTATTGATATGTCATTTTGGTATAATCGCAATTTAGCTATGATAGCGAATATCGAGAGATTATTTCTCTCCATTAAAGATGTAAAATTAATTTACCCATATTTTGCTGAGCGCAGAAAGAATAAAATGGTTTCTTATTTGAAAATCCAAGCGGCGTTGGGAATTGGCATTATCGTTATTGTTACAGCTATTCATTTCTTTCAAAAGATTATCCCAGTAATTCGTTGTGTTAATGCTTTTGAGGGCGAAAGCATTATTCCATATCTTATCCTTTTAGCATGTGTTATTCTACTTGTACGGTTTAAAAAAATAAGAAATGCAGATTATGATCGTTTCTTAAAGACATCTCCTGGAAAAGATATTACTATCGGAAGTAGAAAAAATCAGACACGCCGATGATTATTTGGTGGTGAGTTGATAAGGGTGGAGCAGGAGACGAGATTCGAACTTGCGACTCTCTGTCTGGGAAGCAGAGGTTCTGCCTCCGGACTACTCTTATATGATGTACATTAGTGCTAAAGTGCTAGGGCGAATGTAGACCCTGAATGTACATTAGACTTGATTTCCTGAATGCAAATCAGGCGTTCTCCCAACTGAACTACGGCCCCAAAGCATAGCTATTATAGCAACAAGGGGGTCTCCTTAGCAATTTGCCCAATTTGCCCAATATAGCCGATGTGGTAGAATTGGGGGAGAGACGCTTGGTTGGAGGCAGAAGAAATGGCTTTACTCAAGATAAGCATTGTTCCAGTGGGTAGCAGGACTACTTCAGTTAGCCAGTATATAGCACGGGCGGTGGAGGTGCTGGAGGGGGAGAAGGATATAAAGTATGAGCTAACGGCGATGGGAACCATTATTGAGGGCGATTTAGACCGGCTCCTCGCCCTGGCCCGCCGGATGCACGAGGCGGTCTTTGACGCTGAAATCAGAAGAGCGGTAACAGTAATTGAGGTTGATGACCGCCGGGATAAAGCCTCCACCATCGGCGGCAAGGTAGAATCGGTGAAGAAAAAGCTGGGGCGTAAGGCTTAGGCGGTGACTATAACTCATATCATTATCCTTCTGGCAACCGGTGTCGTTGCTGGTTTCTCCAGCGGTCTTCTTGGTCTTGGCGGTGCCTTTATTATGACCCCGGTGCAGTACATGGTGTTCACCGGAATGGGCATCCCGGAAGAGATAGCAATCAGGCTTGCCTTTGGCACCAGTCTGCTGGTTGTCTTACCCACCGCCGCCAGTGGCGCCTGGAGGCATAATAGAATGGGGGCGGTGTGGTGGAAAGCAGCCTTGGTCATGGGCGGCTGCGGTGTGATAGCCGCCTTTGGTGGTGCTACCCTGGCGGCACACCTGCCCGGGGTGGGGCTGAGGATAGCCTTTGGTGCCTTTATCCTTGCCAGCGCTATCAGGATGCTCACTGCCCGAGAGCCTCAGCTTGAGGAGAAACCGAGGGATAATCCCTGGCTGTGGGTAGGGTGGGCGGTGCCCATAGGTTTTATAAGTGGCGTCTTTGGCATTGGTGGCGGCATATTGATGGTTCCGGTGATGGTGCTGGCGCTCAGGTTCAGGATGCATACCGCCATCGCTACATCCTTAGCCGTAATGATATTTACCAGCACCGGTGGTGTCATCGGTTATATAGTAAATGGTCTTGGCCTTCCCCACCTGCCCCCCTATTCCATCGGCTATGTTAATCTGCCGGTATGGTTTCTGCTGGTGATTACCAGTGTCGGCATGGCGCAGCTGGGCACGGTAACTGCCCATAAGCTGCCCGCCAGACAGCTGGGGTATGTCTTTGTTGCCCTGCTCTTCTATATGGGGCTAAAAATGGTGGGCGTCTTTGAATGGCTGGGCTTGCCGCTGTGAACGGGTTAAGGCTATTTTTTGGCTGGTTTTATGGGCACAGCTAGTCCGGCGACCATCAGATAGACCTCATCCGCCGCTTCGGTAAGTTTTTGGTTGGCTTTAGCCAGCAGGTCGCGGTATAACCTGCCCAGCCGGCTGGTCGGCACCACCCCCAGCCCGACCTCATTGGTAACAATAATAAAGCTGGCATCAAGTTTTCTGGTGCACTCAATCAGCTCTTCTATTTCAGCGGTAAGCCTTTTCTCAACGAGGGGGACTTTAATTTGCTCACCCTGCTCGCTGTACTGGCTGAGGATATTGTTAGCCAGAAGGGTGATGCAGTCAACAATCACCACCCGAGCATCGCCGATTTTCCCAAGAATATTTTTACCTACGTCGGTGGTGACCTCAAGGGTGTTCCAGGCGGGCGGTCTTTTCCTGCGGTGCTGGTCAATGCGCTTGAGCATCTCCTCATCGCCGGCGGCGGCTGTAGCCACAAAGAGCACCGGCTCACCCAGCTTTAGGGCAAGCTCCTGGGCGAAGTGGCTCTTGCCGCTACCGGCACCGCCAATCAGCAGAATGTTTATTGACCCCACCCCCCAAAAATATTTTAGCCCAGCCACCCGACATGGGCCATCAGACAGACCAGAATGAGGACCAGGACCTCAGCCGTCTCATTTATCGCCCCGTAGGTATCGCCAGTGAGCCCGCTGAACCTGCCCTTTAGGTAGAAAGCCATCGCCGTTACTATAATCCAGACGCCGAACATTATAACCAGCCCGGCAAATTGTGCCGGAATCACAGCTATAGCCAGGGCTATGACGGTCGCCACCAGAAATACCACCCGGCTCGTCTCCTGCTTAAACGCCCTTCCCAGCCCCGATGGTTTAGCGTAGGGGAAGGCAAAGACAGCATAGACCATTGCCCAGCGGCTTAGCACCGGCATAAGCAGCAGGGTTGGCACCAGCCAGCAATCAGGCACGCTATTCAGCGAGACGTATTTCACCAGCAGCAACAAGCAGACGCCGATTATACCAAAGGCGCCAGCCCGGCTATCCTTCATCACCCGCCGCCTCTGCGCCACTGTCTTATGCCCGACCATGCCGTCGCAGGTATCAACGAAGCCGTCAAGGTGCAGACCGCCGCTGATTATTGCCAGGGAAACGATGAGCAGGATATTAACCACTGCCGAGGGCAGGAAAAGACCAAGCAGCTGGTTCAAGCCGACCAGAATAAGCCCGATAATAGCCCCCACGGCGGGGAAGTAAGCAATGGAGCGCCCCACCTCCCCGGGGGTGGGCTTACCCCCGGGCAGGGGTATAATGGTCAGAAATCTTAACGCCGCCAGAAACCCCAATTATTCCTCCTTCTCCGATACCCCGGCTTCAGCGAAGGTTGACATCTCAGCCAGAATCCTGGCGGCTGCCTCAGCCAGAAATATTCCCAGTATGGCGCCGGTGCCTTCACCCAGGCGCATGTTCAGGTTAAGCAGCGGCTTGAGCATCAGGTGGCGGAGCGCTACCTTGTGCCCCGGTTCCACCGAGACATGGGCGGGGATGAGAAATTCCCTAAGTCTCGGTGCCAGCGCCGTGGCAATCAGAGCCGCCGCCCCGGAGATAAAGCCGTCAATGACCACCGGGGTGCGGTGGGCGGCAGCGGCTAGCATCACCCCCACCAGCCCGCCAATCTCAAAGCCCCCCACCTTTGCCAGCACCTCCAAAGGCTGTTTTGGGTCGGGGTGGTTGACCTCCAGAGCCCGCTGGATTACTTTTATTTTATGGGCGAGCTGTTCATCGGTTAGGCCGGTGCCTCGCCCCGTAACCTCGCTTATTGGTTTTCTCGTCATCACGGCGCAGATAGCGCTGCTTGAGGTGGTATTGGCGATGCCCATATCGCCGGTGCCAACGATATCAAAGCCCTTAGCCACCTCAGCCCCCGCTAGCTCAATGCCGGTCTCTATTGCCGCCACTGCCTGTTCCGGGGTCATCGCCGGGCGCAGGAGCATGTCCTGGGTGCCGGGGGCAATCTTCCGGGATATAAGCTTGGGGTGGGGCTCAAGCTCGGTGGCTACCCCCATGTCAACGATGACAACCCTTGCCCCCACCTGCCGAGCCAGCACGTTTATCCCCGCCCCGCCCTTCAAAAAATTATAAATCATCTGGGCGGTAACCTCGGCGGGGTAGGCGCTTACCCCCTCAGCGGCAACCCCGTGGTCGCCAGCCATGGTGAAGATAACCTTGTGCCTGATTTGGGGTATGGCTTTACCCTGAATGCCCGCCAGCTTGATGGAAAGCTCCTCCAGCCTGCCCAGGCTGCCCTGCGGCTTGGTCAGGGTATCCTGCCTGGAGCGGGCGCTACCCATTGCCTCCTTATCCAGAGGCTTTATCATCTTGATGGTATTTGAAAGAAGTTCTGGCATCTCCGTTCCCGCCATTATATAATTTTTTGCCCTGGATTGTAACCTGCTCGGAAGGCTGACTTGATATTTGGGGTCAAATTGGTTAGAGTAAAATACTTAAAACATGGAACAGACATCACTCTTAGTTGCCTTCGGTGCCGGCTTACTCTCTTTCCTCTCCCCCTGCGTGCTGCCCCTGGTGCCGGTCTATCTGGCTAGCGTCTGCGGCCCGGAGATACTTGAGCCGGAGGCTGACAGGAAACGCCTGCCCGTACTTTTTCATTCGCTCAGCTTCGTCGCCGGCTTCACCCTCGTCTTTACCATCCTCGGTGCCAGCGTGGGGCTGCTTGGCTTTACCCTCGGCGCTAATATAGTGCTCACCCGTACCATAGCCGGCGGCTTGCTCATAGCCTTCGGCATATTTCTATTAGCCGCCATCAAGATACCCTGGCTTAACTACGAGCGGCGGCTGGCTCCATCGGTGGGCGCCACCACCGGTTACCTGCGCTCCCTGCTCATCGGCGCCATCTTCTCCCTCGCCTGGACCCCCTGCGTCGGCCCCATACTGGGCGGCATCCTGACCCTCGCCTGGAGCTCGGAAACCGCCTGGCAGGGAGCCTACCTGCTGGCTGTATATTCTCTGGGGCTCGGCATCCCCTTTATTATTCTGGGCGCCGCCTTTGATTCCCTCCGCCCCCTCCTGAGGCGTATTCAGCGCTACGCTAAGTGGAGCTATATTATCAGCGGCTTACTGCTCATCGCCGTGGGCATACTCATCCTCACCGGCAATCTAAGCTGGCTTCAGGGTGCACTTTAGAGTAGAATTGGAAGGATTAGCCATGAACAAGACGCTAACGGCAATACTGGCCATAACACTGAGCCTGGGGATATTGTTCGCTGGCTGTGACGGGGGAACATCTCAGGATCCCTGGATTGGCCAGCCGGCGCCTGACTTTCAGTTTCAGGGTGCTGATGAGCAGCCCGTCTCCCTCAGCGACCTTCAGGGCAGTCCGGTGTTGCTCAACTTCTGGGCAACCTATTGTGCCCCCTGCCGTGTGGAGATGCCCTTTTTGCAGCAAATTTATGAGGGGTGGCAGGGAACGGGGCTGGTACTAATGGCGATCAATATTGGCGAGAGTCCTTCAGAGGTAGGGGGGTTTATGCAGAGCCAGGGGTTTTCCTTTCCGGTAGTGCTTGACAGTACAGGGGCGCTTGCCGGGCAATATGATATCCTGTACATCCCCACTACCTTCTTCATTGATAGCTACGGCATAATTCAAGAGGTGAAGGTTGGCCCCTTCCAGAGCGCGGCAGAGATAGAGGATAGCCTGAGCCGCTTCTTTGACTAAGGCGGGGTGCGCCTTAATTCAAACACCACCGGATTTCCCGGGTCGGGGCAGGCGACAGTGGCCTTGTCCGGGTCTTTCTCCCAGGGGAATGAGCCGCCAAACTGCAGCACGGTAGCAAAAGGAAACAGTGAGTAAAATGCCCATGAGCACAAATTTGGAGGAGCCTTTTCCCCGATGACAAACTCATCGCCGACCTTATGCCCGACAGCGCAAGTCCCCTTCTGGGATATCACCCTGGCTATAACATCAGACATCATTTCCTCCTTGACACAATATCCTTCAAGGAGTATAAGGTAAGGAATATTTCCAAGTAAAGCATATTTCCATGGTGGAGGTGCAAAATGACTAAGACGGGATGGGCGTGGGCCTGGTTCGGGTTTCTACTGGCGCTGGATATCGCCATCCCCTGGTTTGCTCTCACCCATGTGGAAAAGATGAGCGGCGCCTTCCTCTTCTGGACGCTATGGGTGGCTTTGGCTATTATCAGCGCCTTCGTCATCTTCCTTAGATGGAAGGAGGCGAGGCGATGAGCATCACCTTTTGGGTATGGTTTGGCATTGCCGTCTATATCGCGGCGGGGCTGGTTATTGCCCTGATGGCGAGGCGGGGGTTGGGAGCCGGGATGAGCGAATTTTTCCTGGCCAACCGTAAGGTCGGGGGCTTTGTCTCGGCTCTGACCTACAGCGCCACTACTTATAGCGCCTTTATGATGATCGGGCTGGCTGGCTTAACCTATCTGGGCGGGGTCGGTGCCCTGGGCTTTGAGCTAACCTATCTCTGCGGCATGTTTATGATGGTCTTCTTCCTGCCTCGCTTCTGGCTGGTGGGCAAAAAATACGGCTATGTCTCGCCCATGGAGCTTTTGAGCGACCGCTACCAGAGCAAGTGGGTGGGGGCTACCGCCGCCATACTGGCTCTGGTCTTTTTAGTTCCTTATGGGGCCGTCCAGCTCATGGGCGTTGGCTACCTGATGAACGGCATTAGCCAGGGGGCAATACCGGTGGTAGCCGGCATTATAATCGCCGTCCTCTGTGCCATTGCCTGGTCAAACATTGCCGGTATGCGCTCCGTTGCCTGGACTGACACCTTTCAGGCGCTGGTTATGATTGTTACCTCGGCGGCGGTGCTGGGGGTTGTAGTTGTGGCGCTGGGTGGCTTCGGCTCCTTTTTCAGCAGGCTGGAGTCAGCCACGCCGGGGCTGTTAACCGTGCCCACCGCTGGGGGGGTGTGGAATATCAACATGTTTATCGGTCTCGCCCTCCCCTGGCTCTTCTTCTTAATATCAAATCCTCAGGTAAGCCAAAGGCTTTTCATTCCCAAATCGGTCACGGCCATGAAGCAGATGCTGGGCGGTTTTCTCATCTTCGGCTTCATCTATACCCTGATATCGGTATTATGGGGCTTTGGCGCCATCTTGCTGGTGCCGGGCTTGGAGAACGCAGACCTGGCGACACCCACCCTTCTCGCCCTGCCCATAATACCCATGGGTCTGGCTATAATCGTCATGATTGGTATCACTGCCGCCGCCATTTCCACCATTGATTCCATACTGCTCACCCTGTCTTCGGTGGGGGCGCGTGATATCTACAAGGGTCTTATCAACCCCAGGGTTTCGGAAAAGAGGGAACTCAGGGTGGGGCAGTGGGTCATCCCCATTATGGCTATCATTGCCTTTGGGTTCGCCTGGTGGGTTGCTGAGCAACCGGGGAATTTGTTAGAGCTTATGATTGCCCCCCTTTCCTCGGCGGCTTCAGCCGGTCTTCTGATGGCGGTGCCGGCTATCTTCGGCGCCTTTTTCTGGAAGCGGGCGACGGCGCCCGGGGCTATCGTCAGCTGCGTCGTTGGCGCAATAGTTGTCCTGGGTCTCCAGATAATTTCCCAGCTAACGGGCTGGAAGCCTTTAGGCTGGTGGCCGGGGACGTGGGGATTTATCGTCTGTGCTATTCTTTTTGTCGGCGTCAGCCTGGCGACTAAACCGCCCAAGAAAAAGGCGGATGAGTTTATCGGTTATCTTAAGGAAAAGTTAAGCAAGGGGAATTTTATCTAATATTTAATTTGGCGGAGGTTCATCATTGGAGCTAATCAAGACTGACTGCATACTCTGCGTCTGGGGCTGCGGCATAAACGCCTACGTTGAGGATGGCAGGCTGGTAAGGGTGGAGGGTATGGCGGAACACCCCATGAACCAGGGGGTGTTGTGCCCCAAGGGCAGACATCTGGTGGACTATGTCTATTCCCCGGACAGACTCAAATACCCCATGAAAAAGGCAAAGGGGGGCTGGCAGAGAATCTCCTGGGATGAGGCTCTGGATGAAATAGCCCAGAAACTTCAGCGGATTAAGGATGAATACGGCGCCCACGCCCTGGCTATCTTTTGCGGCTCGGTGGGGGTGGAGAATAACGAGATATCTACCTTTGCCCGCCGTTTCGGCGGCGCCTACGGCACCCCTAACCTCGTCTCAATGGATAGTATCTGCTATGTTTCCCGCATTCTGGCTCACCGGCTGACCTTCGGCACCTTCCTCCTCGAGGAGCCGGAGAAGGCGGGGTGCGTTATCCTCTGGGGTCATAACCCGGATAACTCAAGGCTGCCTCTGGCGGCTAAGCTCTATAAGGCGCTGGACAAGGGGCTGAAGCTGATTGTTATTAACCCCAAGCGCACCTCGCTGGCAAAGAGGGGGAGCTATATCCCCATAAGACCGGGAACCGATTGCGCCCTGGCTCTGGGGATGCTGAACGTCATTATCGCCGAAGACCTCCATGATAAGGAATTCATCGCCAAAAATACCGTTGGCTTTGACAAGCTGGCGGAGCACGTTAAGCAGTATTCGCCGCAAAGGGTGGAGGAGATAACCGGCGTTCCCGCCGATGAAATAAAGAGGATTGCCCGTATATTCGCCGCCGCTGACTCAGCCTCCATCGTTGCCGGCACCTGCGCCCTGGACCAGCATATAAATGGTCTCCAGACCCACCGCGCCCTGGCTATTTTGCAGATAGTTACCGGAAATATTGATGTCCCCGGGGGCTGGGCTGGTGTCCCCTTCCCCCGCCTGGGCAGCCTCAGCATCAAGGTTGAGGAAGACCCCATCGGCGCCGCCGAGCACCCCCTCTTCCACAGCCTCTGGGGTCACCGCTCCCCCTACGGTCAGGCGCTGTACCTGCCGGACGCCATCCTTGATGAGAAGCCCTACCCCATTAAAGCCCTGATTATCAGCGCTGGAAATCCCGCCCTCACCCTGCCCGACTCCAACAAGGTTAAAAAAGCTCTAGAAAAGCCGGAGCTTCTGGTGGTGATGGACCTTTTTATGACCGAGACCGCTAAGCTGGCGGATATTGTCCTCCCCGCCTGCTCCTTTATGGAACGGACTGGCGTCGGTTATGTTTATAGTATGACCAGCGGGCTGCCCTATATCCTGCTTCGTAAAAGGGTGATAGAGCCGCTCGGGGAAAGCCTGCCTGACTGGAAGTTCTGGTGCCAGCTGGGGAGGAGGATGGGCTATGAGGAGCTCTTCCCCTGGCAGACCGATGAGGAGGTGGTGGAACACTGGCTGAAGCCCACCGGGCTGACCATCAAGCAGCTAACTGAGGAAAATCCCGAAGGCGTCTTCTTTGCCCAAAAGAAGTATGATATGGGGCAAAAGGGCGAGTTCAGGACGCCGTCCCAGAAGATTGAGATTTACTCCCAGACCTTGGCTGAGAATGGCTATGACCCCCTCCCCGTCCACGTTGAACCCAGCCAGAGCCCGGTGAGCAACCCCGGGCTGGCGGAAAAGTATCCTTTAATCCTGACCACCGGTGCCCGCATCCCGGCGTACACCCATACCAAGCTCAGGCATGTGCCGGCACTCAAGCGCACTGCCCCGGAACCGCTGGCTGAGGTCCACCCCGATACCGCCCAAGAATATGGCGTTGCTGACGGCGATATGGCGGCTATAGAAACAAAAGGGGGAGAGATAAAAATGAGGGTCAGAACGACTCAAGACCTGTTGCCCGGTATCGTCAGCATCCCCCACGGCTGGGCGGAGGCTAATGCCAACCTGCTCACCGAGCTTGAGCCCCATGACCCCGTTACCGGCTATCCCGAGCTTAAAGCCCTGCTCTGCCGGATAAGAAAGCTAGGAGGTTAAGGATGATTAAGGCATTTAACGGCAAGACGCCCAAGATAGCCGAATCAGCCCTCGTCAGCGAGGCGGCATGTATTGTCGGCGATGTTGAGATTGGGGAAGATTCCAGTGTATGGCCGGGGGCGGTAATTCGCGGCGACTTTGGCAGGATAACAATTGGCAGAAACACTGCCATAGAAGATAACTGCGTTATTCATGCTGGTTCGCCCCACCCTGACATGGAGGATATAACCATCGGGGACGAGGTGCATATTGGCCATGGGGCGGTGGTCAACGGCCATAAGATTGGCAATAATGTTCTCGTCGGCATGAACGCCACCGTCCTCCACGATGCTGAAATTGGCAGCTACTGCATCATCGGGGCTAGCTGCCTGGTCAGCGAGGGGATGAAGATTCCGGACAACTCGTTTGTTGTCGGCGTTCCCGGAAAAATCAAGGGGAAGGTCTCGCCGGATCAGTCATTCTGGGTGGAGGATGCTTCTAAAAGCTATGCTGAGATAGTCAAGCTATATAAAGAGCAGGGAGGGCTATAATCCTATATGGTGGGCGGTAGAGGACTTGAACCTCTGACCCCCTGCGTGTAAAGCACTCTTGTTAAAAGGCGGAGGCCGCTTGCCTCCTTTCTGACTGCATTATATGCTGCCAGCCTTTCTACAGTCAATACCCCTACCTGTCCAATTATAGGGGTGCAGTCCATAATGTTTTTTATTTGCTATATGGATTACCAAACGGTTTGCCGCGTTAGTTTCCCTGTCCTTCTCGTGTCCCACCCCCTGTCTTTTCCGTGTCCACTCCTTGTCTCTATCCCTGTCTCTGAGACACGGTAAGGGACAAGGAAAATAGCTTCAGTGGACACGGAGACATGGACGGGACACGGAAACATCTTTACAGTCCCTGACGGTCACGGAAAATAGTAACTTCCGGTCTCTCCGTACCCCTGAATCTATTTCTTCGTGTCAACAAAACGATGAATTGTATCCTAAGGCGTCTGGTTAGTGATGATTTTCTCATACCCTAGTCTAGAAGCTAATGCCCTAGATAGCTGATTTTCGCCATGGTCTCCATTTCCCTAATGTAAAGAGCCGTGGGAAAAAGACTTTGCGAACTTCATCGATAATAAAGGGAGAGCAACCGGCCAGGATAACAATACCCCACTGGTTAATAGTTAGAGGCACTGTACCGAAAGCCACCTGGAGAAAGGGCACATAGACAAGGGCTAGCTGCAATATAATGGCTGCCGAGATGGAAATGACCAGCCAGCGGTTGCGGAATACACCCAGCTTGAAGATAGTATATTCATCCGAGCGTGCGTTAAAAGCTCTGAACCATTCAAATGCAACCAGTGAGCAAAAGGCAAGAGTGCGGGCTTCTTCAAGACCTACCCTGGGGAGCGCCCAGCTGAAGATTAAGAATATACCCACACCCATCATTAGGGCTAGGAAGCCAACACGGAGGAGAAGCCCGGGGAAGATGAGGCCTGCTTTTGGGTGGCGGGGAGGGTATTTGAGCTCATCGCCGAATTTTGGCTCTAGCCCCAGTGGGATAGTCACTGCCGTGTCGGTAACCAAATTAACCCAGATAATCTGCACGGCTAGTAGCGGTGCTTTACCAATAAAGGTAACGGCGAAGAGCAGTGCCAGTAGCTCTCCGAGGTTAGTGCTCAGTAAGAAGAAAATCACATTGCGCAGGCGGTTGAAAATTGCCCTGCCTTCATCAACAGCAGCCACAATCGAGGCAAAGTTATCATCAGCCAGTACCATGTCGCAGGCTTCCTTGGCTACATCAGTGCCGGTGATACCCATAGCAATGCCGATATTAGCTGTTTTCAGAGCCGGGGCATCATTAACCCCGTCCCCCGTCATGGCGACAACATGCCCTCGGCTTTTGAGCGCGTTTACTATCCTGAGCTTCTGTAGTGGCTCAATCCGGGCAAAAACGAAAGTATCCTCTACTTGCCTTGATAATTCTTCATCGCTCATTTCCTTGAGTTCAGCACCGGTTATAGCTTTGCCCGGTGGTAAACCCAGCTGGCGAGCCACCGACTCAGCCGTCACCTTGTGGTCACCGGTAATCATTATTACTTTGATACCGGCCTGCTTGCAAAGCCTTACTGCCTCTTTGGCTTCCTCACGGGGCGGGTCATCCATCCCCACCAGCCCAACAAAAACCAGGTTGCCCCTGATGTCTTCGTCTTTCAACTCTTCTAATTCGGCGGGAAGGTCAGCATAGGCAATAGCGATGACCCTCATGGCTTCTTTTGTCATAGAAAGGTTAGCCTGCATAATAGCCTCAACGTCGGATTCGCCGAGGAGGGCAATTCCGTTCTCTTTTAGGAGATACTTACTGAGGGACAGCAGCCTTTCGGTCGCTCCCTTTACATAGACCACTCGACCTCTATCTTGGGGGTGAAGGGTAGCCATGTATTGCTTTTCGCTCTGGAAGGGAATTTCATCGAGGCGAGGAAAGGTTTTTTCTAGCTTTTCCTTGTTCGTTCCCGCCTTGGCCGCAGCTACTAACAGAGCGCCTTCGGTTGGATCCCCCAAAATACTGAAGCCCCCATCCTCCTTGGTAAGCAGAGCGTCATTGCACAGGGTTCCTATCTTTAAGAGCAAAGTTAAAGGTGGCTTATCTTGCGGATCCAGGCTCTTTCCTTCTTGGCAAAATTCTCCCTTTGGCTCATAACCTTCGCCGGTTAACTCAATCCACTGACCGCTGACATAAAGATGCCGTGCCGTCATCTCGTTTAGAGTCAGGGTACCTGTCTTATCAGAACAGATGGCAGTAGCTGAACCCAGGGTTTCGACGGCTACCAACTTGCGGATGATGGCATTACGATTGGCCATCATATGCATGCCTATCGCCAGAACAACGGTCACAACCGCTGGTAGTCCTTCAGGTATGGCTGAGACGGCAGCAGCGACGGCTACCAAAAAGATTTCCAGCCACCCTATCCCTTTGAGCACTCCGACAACTATCAGCAAAGCACAAATTCCCAGGAAGAGGACAAGGATATACTGGCTAAGCTTCCTTATGTTTTGCTGGAGTGGTGTTTTTGGGGTCTCGACTTCCTGAATAGTGGTGGCAATTTTGCCTATCTCTGTCGACAAGCCAGTTTTCACAGCTACAGCCGTGGCTCTTCCATAGGTAATGATGGTGCCCGTATATATCATGTTCTTTCTCTCGGCTAGAGGCACTTCTTTAGAGACGGGTTTGGTATGCTTATCTACAGCTATTGATTCGCCAGTGAGTGTTGCTTCATTCACCTTTAAATTTGATACCTCTATTAGTCTGGCGTCGGCGGGTACTCTATCGCCGGTTTTAAGGAGCAGTATATCCCCGGGTACTATTTCTCTGGTTGGTATCTCCCTTGCTTTGCTCTCACGTCTTACACCTGCCCTGGGTGCCGCCACCTGCTTGAGAGCTTCCATAGCTTTCTCAGCTCGCGTTTCCTGCGTGAAGCCAACAACAGCATTGAGTAACAGTACTCCCAGTATTACCCCGGCATCAATGAAATGCTCCACAACGATTGAGATTATAGCGGCGAGAAGGAGTACGTATATAAGTGGACTAAGGAACTGTCTGAGGAAAACCAGGATTGGTGGGGTTTTCTTCTTGCCCTTTAACTCATTGGGGCCGTATCGAACTAACTGTGCCTGAGCCTCGGTTTCAGTTAGTCCAGAGTGCTTGGAATTAAGTACTAGCAACGCTTCATCTGGGCTGAGATTATGCCATTGCTCTTTCACATTTCACACTATAGCAAAATTCCATGGTTTCCATCTACACAGGAATAAACTTGAAGCTACGGGGGAGTGAACAAGTTGGCTTTTTGTGCAAGAAGGAAATCCTCTCCTCTGCCTTAGCGCAAAGCATTTTTCTTCGCCACCTATTTGCCTGCCATATACAGTCGCCTACCAACAGCCCACTGTCCTTCTGCACTGTTTAAGTACGGGCTTGACATTCGACAACAAAGGAAATACTATCGCTTTTACAGGGGTAGTGGTACGTATGGAATACGAAGGTGGTAAGAAGAACCTTGGTAACCTCATTATTTGGGCTGACCAGAACACAGATAAGCGCAGTCGGAATGAAGCAACAACAAGATTACATCTGATAGACCGGCTCTTCTTTGAATGCCTTGGTTGGCAGCACGAAGACTGCACAGCGGAGGAAAGGGTTAATGGCAAGTATATAGACTACTCTTTTCGTTGCCCAGAATGTCTCTTGGTAGTCGAGGCAAAAAAAGAAGGCGTCTACTTTGAGCTCCCAGTTGGCAAATCAAGGCAAAAGCAGGATATTAAGTTCTTCCTGGATAACTTCCCTAAAGTATATAAAGCGATTAAACAAGCGACCAGCTATTGTCAAAGTCACGGTACTCCTTACGGCGCTGTGTGTAACGGCCACCAACTTATAATTTTCGTTGCTAGTCGAACTGATGGGAGCCCTCCACTTAATGGTAAAGCTCTAGTATTTGACTCTCTTAAAGGTCTATACGAGAATTTCCTCTTGGCATGGAACTGTTTGTCGAAACCGGGCATATTATCCCGACGTCTTTCCATAGAACTGCAGGACGTCATTATTACTCCAGTGCCAGACAAACTGTCAAAGACAATCACCGGCTACCCAGGGTTCAAACGAAGGAACGACCTACAAACGGATTTGCAAATTCTAGGAGAGCTTTTTATCGAGGATATAGCTACTTTGGGTGAAAATGGAAATGAGAGGGAATTCTTAAAAGAATGCTATTGCGAAAGCGGGGCTCTATCACAATACGCTACCATAAGCAGAGATGTATTAAAAGCACGATATGCTGCAATCTTTCAAGATGAGACAAAAGGGCCCACTCTTATACCCGTGACTACCAAAAAAGGGCTTAGCCCAGATTTGCTTGCCAAAAGCCTGAGCCGAAGGCCAATTCTTCTAATTGGTGATATTGGGGTTGGCAAGACAATGTTTATTAAACATCTTTATCAGGTTCGTGAGCCTGAAGTTTTCGCAAATACGCTGGTATTCTATATCGACTTCGGACATAAGCCTACGCTGGAGAAGGATTTACGAACCTTCATAGAGAGTGAGATTGTAGCCCAGCTATTGGAAAAACATAATATTAATATTGAGGAGCGCAACTTCGTACGTGGTGTTCTGCACCGTGACATAGAGCTTTTCGATAAAGGTATATATGGTGATATAAAGGAAACCAACCCAACAGAGTTCAAACAGAAACAGGTAGAATTTATTGCAGAAAAAGTGCGTGATAAAGATAGCTATCTCAAGAAGTGCCTCAATCACATTGAGAAAGGCCACAAGAAGCAACTCGTAATATTCCTTGATAACGTAGACCAGCGCTCCTATGAGTTTCAAGACCAGGCTTTCTTGGTTGCGGAAAGTATTGCAAGCAGCTGGCCACTTACAGTGTTTATAACAATTAGGCCCGAGACGTTTTACAGGTCTAAAATATCTGGAACGATAAGTGCTTACCACCCAAGAGCATTTACAATTGCACCACCGCGAGTGGATGAGGTAGTAAATAGGCGTCTTATCTATGGGCTCAAGCTGCTAGAGAGGGGTCAATTTCCATTATCGGGAGATGTGCACGTAAAAAGTGAAAGGCTGGGTAACTATATAAAAATCTTAATTCATTCATTCAGCAATAATCTTTATTTAATGCAGTTTCTTGATAATATGGTGGGCGGGAATATCCGTCTCGCGTTGACATTTGTCCGAGTGTTTATTGGTAGTGGACATGTTGACACAGGGAAAATTCTCGACATATTCAAAATTCAAGGAAACTATTTGGTGCCACTACATGAGTTTATTCGTGCTGTTACATATGGTGACCACGAACACTATAGTCCAGATGCGTCCGAGATTATGAATCTCGTTGATATCTCAACGCCAGATGGTAGAGAACACTTCCTCTCCCCTATATTGTTAGCTCAGTTAGATCGGTGGTCACAGCACTCCACCAGTGATGGCTTTGTTCCGGTGTCAGACATCTATGCATATGCACAGAGTGTTGGATTCAATCCTTATCAGATAGACTGGGCAATTAAAAGACTCCTTCGCCGTAATCTCATTGAATTGCCAACCAAGGCGCGGGGAACCGAAAGGCTAGTACCAACCTCTCATTATCGCATCACTACCATCGGTTCATATTATGTAAAAAAACTAATTAGAAAATTCACCTATTTGGATGCAATGATAGTAGACACCCCTATAGTGGATAAAGACCTGCGTGATAAAATCGATGATGTGGATATAATAACTGACAGGCTTGCTAGAGCAGAGCTATTTTGCGACTATCTTGATGCCCAATGGCAAGTATTGTCAGACCAAGAACTACCCTTTTCATGGCCCCACGCGAGATGGTCCATAGCCAAAGACATAGAATACATCATAGGCAAGATATCTATCAGGGAAGACTCTCCGCCGATCGATGAGTTGGAAGAAGCCGGTCCTGATACACCGAAGTAGCTTGCCCAAACTTCTTCAGTGTCTCACCCGACAGAAGACATCGCGGAACTGAACCCAATCTTTCGCGTTGGTCAACATTTCCTTGTTCTGTTACCCCATTGAACAAAGTGACGGAATGTTCAGCCCAACGGAGTTCACCGAATGTAGTAGCTGACCGAACCCCGTATTGTCCTGCGGTATTGAGAGTTGTATACTTTATATATCCAGAGGCAGGAGAAGGGCAGTATCATATCTGAGACTGTAGTGTAAGCCAATGCCAAGAGTAACTTCCAACCTAGGCTATTCACAGCTCTATCTAGCTGAGGCGCTTCAAGGCGAACTCAACGGGTGGAGCAAACAGGGATGGACTGGAGTCACCCAGACCACCCACGACCTCCTCTCATATTGGTTCAACCGTGATGAGGAAACTGAGGAACGGTTCTACTTCTGCCAACAACGCGCTATTGAGACGGTAATCTATTGTCATGAGGTCCTTCGGGTCAAGACGCTGGGCGAACTCTACGAGCGATTAGCCCCTGAAGCCCTACTTCAGCATTTACCCTTGAAAGAGGAGGTCGAATCTATTCCCTTTCCCAAGTTCTGTCTCAAAATGGCAACAGGCACGGGGAAAACTTGGGTCTTGGCTGCGCTCTTGGTTTGGCAATACTTCAACAGCCTGCGTGGTGAGCATCCTGGCTGGTATTCTAACCGATTCCTCGTGGTAGCTCCCGGGCACGAGGTGCTTAATCGCTTGCTCGATTCCTTCAAGGGTAAGCGTGACCTAAAGACTGGACAGCGAGACCCGGCAAAATCGGACTATGCTAAGCCTCTATTCATGCTGGAAGGTGCCCGGTGGAGAGACCAGTTCCATTTGGACATATATGAGCCCTCTGATGTCAGACCTAATACCACTCCTCCAGATGGTCCGTTTGTGCTTCTCACCAACTGGCAGCAATTCCGCCTTAAAGAGGGGACTCCCAGCCTATGGGAGCAGTGGACGGGTGAGGATGTTGAGGAGCAGCCACGAGGAGAGATTATAGCTGACTTTCTTTCCGAGTTTACCGACCTTGTAGTTATGAATGACGAAGCCCACCATGTTCACGATAAAAAGACTACCCGTAATGTAGCACTGGTGTGGCGTCACTTCATGGGATACCTGTATGAGCGCCTGAGGCAAAAGCACCCCGAAGAGCGTGGGCTTTTTATGCAAGTGGATTACTCAGCCACGCCCTTTTATGGTAGCGGCGCTAACAGGGAATATTTTCCGCATATTATGTATGACTTTGACCTGGTTCAGGCAATGCGGGAACCGCTGGTAAAGCAACTTTTCTTAGAGGAACGACAGTCTATAGCCGGCGAGAGGTTGGACGATTTGGACTTCAGGGCGATACGCGCTGAGGCTGAGGGACGAAAGCGGGGTGAGATTAAATCCCTATCGCCAGGACAAAAGCTTATGCTAGACATAGGCCGGCACAAGCTAGAGCAGCTTTCCCAGGAATTCCAAGAACGAGGCATAGACCGTAAACCAGTGATGATGGTGTTAGCAGAGGAGACGGATGTTGCTGACCTAGTAGTCGAGCACTTTGCTACTCTTACCGATGAGCACGGTAATCCATATGACAACCGCCAAGTGATGGTAATTCATACCGAGCTAACTGAGAAGGAGCTGGCGGATGCCCGACTGCGCTTGGACAGGATTGACATCGACGAGGACCCACTGCGTATAGTAATTTCGGTTCTCATGCTGCGGGAGGGCTTTGATAAGACAAATATCTGTGTAACGGTGGTTCTGCGGGCAACGGAAGCCGACCTTTTGTTAGAGCAGATTGTTGGGCGTGGAGTGCGCTTGATGTTTCCCGAGCATCGCTACCCTGAATTCTGGGATGCCAAGAGAGAGGCGCTCGAAGACTTGCGCCGTCACCGGATGCCTTCCAATTCATTAGACTTCCTTTTCATTGTGGAACACCCCCGCTTCAGAGCGTTCTATGATGAATTGCGCCGGCAAGGCTATCTTATTGGCGGGGGTGACACCAGCAAAACACGCACTACCGGCGACCTCATACCGATAGACGCTATGTCCAGCCGGATTCCAACCTATGACATCGCCTGGCCGGTGCTGATATTCGAGCAAGGTAAACTGCCTGACCTTAGTCAGATTGATATTGCTAGCTTGCCCAAATACCCAACCGACTTTGAGCAGCTTAAGCAGATGCTGGCAAAACTGGCTATATCCGATACCCACATAGACACTGGAACGAGAGCCAAGACCTGGAAGCTTGATAATCAATACTTTGATTTGGCCTTTTTCCTGCGCCAGGCTTCACAGGCTATTGCCACCGCCGGTAAGGGAAGCCCCATTCTGACTGCCAAATATGCTGAAATTGCCGCCTTGGTTGACGAATATGTGTCAAATTATCTCTTTGGGCAGCCGATAGATTTCTCGTTGCCCGAGAATTACCGTGTGCTCAACTTTACTCTGGTGTTTGACCACGTGATTCAGCACTTGCGCCGTGCCATTCTCACTGCCTGTGAGCAGGCGCAATATTCAGTAAGGCAAGGCCTCTGGCAGCGACTCTCTGACCTCAAGCGCATTATGGTCAGGGAGACCCGCTCAGTAGAAACAGACAGATGCATCTACCCAAGGCAGGGTTATTCAGCTATAGGTGGTGGCTTTGAGCATGACTTCATGCTGGAGATTCTCAATACTTCACCCGAAGTTAAGGCTTTTGCCAAACCCACCAGAAAACATGCGCTCACTATTGAATACCGTGACCCGGATGGTATTACCCGTCCCTATGAGGTTGACTTTGTGGTGCGCACCGATGAGGTAGTCTATCTGGTTGAGACTAAAGCGGATAAGGACTTATACATACCTTCAGTTGCTCTTAAGGCTCGGGCGGCTCAAGCCTGGTGTGAAAGAGCCGGTGGAATTCCAGCGCCAGAAGGTATGTCTCATCCAGCGCAGTGGGAATACCTAATTCTGTCCGAGGGACTATTCAAAGCCAACCGCGGGCTTTCTTTTGAAGCCTTGGTGCCCTTGTGCCGAGCGCTGCGAGAGAGGGTTATCGCCCAGCAGCAAGGCAAGCTATTTTAGAAACGAGAGTTAAGAACGTGGTAAATAACGAGAGAGCTAGAAAGAAAGATTCTGCCCGACTGGTATGGGACTCGAAGCCACGCCGCGCGCCTAACCCCAAGGACATAGAATTTCAAACTGCCGAGGTTGTCATCCCCAACTGGGTTCGAGATGGTGGGCAAATCCCCATGTCGTTCCGTGACGGTATGTTTGGCGAACAAGAGCTAGACAAGCAACGACTGAACCGCCTCGTCTGGGGTGATAACCTGCTAGCAATGCAAGCCCTTCTTACCCAAGGCTACGAGAGTAAAATAAAACTCGTCTATATTGACCCACCCTTCTGGTCGCAAGAGCAATACAACTTTCAAACAACAATGCAAGTTGGGGATACGGTCGGTATGGCAAGAGAGCCTAGTTTCATTGAGAGGCTGGCTTATAAGGACACTTGGATAGGTGGTATCGATTCCTATCTTGACATGCTCTATCCACGGCTACAACTGATGAAAAGGCTTTTAGCTGAGGATGGGAGCATATACGTTCATCTAGACTGGCACGCAGGGCACTATGTGAAGACTGTGATGGATGAGATATTTGGGAAAGATAACTTTAGGAATGAGATACACTGCAAAAGGGTGCGCAAGAACGTCCAAGAATATGAGACTACGAGACGACTGAATGTAGCTTTAGACACTCTAATGTTTTATGCCAAGTCCGACTCACACCGTGTGACGCTGCCACGGTCAGAACAGAGCATGGAGGAAAGGTGGCACGCTTTTGATGCTCCTGACCTTCGGACCGGAATGGACTACGAGCTATTCGGTGTGAAACCACCACCAGGACGTCACTGGATGTGGGGCAAGCAAAAAGCTGAGGAGGCTATCAAGCAAGGTATCTTGCGCGAAAACCAAGGAACTGGGAGGCCTGAGTACAGGGTAATTACTGAAAACCCCATCATAGGCACATTGTGGGATGACATACCAGCTTATTCGTTTCGGTATGGGTTCGCTACGGAGAAAAGTGAGAAACTATTGTTACGCATATTGCAAGCTTCTACCAAAGAAGGTGATTTGGTTTCCGACTTCTTTTGCGGCTCAGGGACAACGCTGGCAGTGGCAGAAAAGCTGGGTAGACAGTGGATTGGGTGTGACCTTTCCAAGGTAGCTATTCAGGTTACAAGAACACGCCTAGTCCAGCAGGATGCCAGACCATTTCTCATTGAAAACATTGGAAATTATCAGCGTGAGATGATTTATCTTTCCGGCGGCCGGATTGGTGAGATGCAGCAAGTCATCCTGAAATTGTATGGTGCTACTCCACGTAGGGACTCGGCTGACCTGGGCACTCGCCACAACCCTGAGGATGGGGTGTTGGAACTCGTCTATGTAGGTTATCCCGACCGCCCGGTAACTGCTCGGAAGGCTGAAGAGCTGGCTCGCCAAGCTGAAAAGCTCGACGGCACTGGATATAAGCGCTTGGTTATCCTTGCCTGGGACTATGATTATAATTATTCCTCTGAGCTAGAGAACCGACTAAAGGCAGCCAAGCAGCCTATCAAAACAAAGATAGAAAGCCGCACTATTCCACCCGATATCTATGATTACCTTAAGAAAGCCAAAGATGAGGAAGATATCGAACCGTTGCGGGGCAAGATTAAATTCTATGAGAAGCCTTACCTCCGTCAGACCAAACCCCAGATTAAGCCTGGAGGTGAAGGTAAAGCCGAGGTCACTATTGGCATTGAACGTTACGTGGTCTTTGACCTGCCCGTGGCTGAAAAGGAGCGGGAAAAACTTCAGGCGCTGATGAAAGACAACTTCGCCGTGCTCATTGACTACTGGGCTGTAGACTGGGACTATGACGGCTATTCCTTCAAGAGCCAATGGCAGGACATGAGGGGAAATGGACGTAAAACTAAAGTCGTGACAACCCAGGCTACCACCAATCTAGCTACTGGTAAAACGTACACCATCGCGGTGCGGCTGGTGGATATTTTTGGCAATGATGCTGCCGGGACTGTAGAAGTCAAACTCTGATACAGCTTGGTTCGCTACACCGGTGGGTTCTCCGTATTGCATAACATAGCCCTTCGTTGAACTCGGGCGTTAGGCAACAATTCTGACTTTTGTTACCTTTTGCGCTCAACCCCTACCTTCTCTCCAAAAGACCAGCATCACCGCGATTTCCTCAGCCTATCCACAAATATGTTTGTCATTCAGTAACTCGCGCAGATTGACAATAATCAGGGGCTAGCCTAATATGGGCGATGTAGAACGCTTCACAGGATTTGACCATGGCCAATATAGAAATGGTATTCGATAGTATTAGAGTAAGCCTAATGAATTATCAAAGGGTGGTAATTCTGAGAGAAAAGGAGGGGGAGCGGTATCTCCCGTGTTGGATTGGCCCTGCTGAAGCAGATGCCATAGCTGTGAAAATACAAGGCGTGTATGTTCCAAGGCCTCTGACTCATGACTTTATGTGCGCAGCAATTGATGCCTTAGGCGGCAGCGTTCAATCGGTTATTATTAATAAGCTCGAAAAGGATACTTTCTATGCTAAGGTTGTTCTAGAGTCGGATAAAGGGCAAATGGAGATTGATTGCCGCCCTTCTGATGCATTAGCAATAGCCACAAGGGTAAATGCACAAATTCTTGTTGAAGAAAAGGTTCTCAGCACGGCGGGTATACTTATTGATGAAGAAATAGGTACACCATTCGAGTCATCTTCAAAAGAAGTACCGACCAGACAAAAGGCAGGCAAAGGGCGTCTCGATACATTCTCTGAGTCTGTCCAAGACATCCTTGATACCGCCGAAGTCGAAGCAAAACGCCTGAATTCCAGCTATGTGTGTACAGGGCATCTTTTACTGGCGTTAGCAAAGGAAATAAATACAGCAACAGAAGTTCTCAAAAATGTGGGTGTCAATTTGGCCAAGATTCAACTCGATATAGAAACTTCGATGAAAGAGGGACACGCTATTGAGGGTGGTGGAACCGGCCTAACTCCTGCCGTTAAGAAAACGATACAAATATCAATCGCTGAGGCGAAGCGTCTGGGTAGCGAAAAGGTTCTTCCTGAACATATTCTTCTGGGTCTGGTGCGTGCCAGCGATGGAATAGTCGCTAATCGACTCAAAAATGCGGAGATTGACCCGGAGACAATTTACGTTGAGCTTATCCGACTGTATACTAGTACTCGTCGCTGGCATGAGGGGCAATTGTGGAAACCTTCCGATTAGGCGTAATAGCCACGACTTCATCTGGCAATTAAGACCATACTGACAGTGAGGTTGACCAATTACTCAAAAAGTTAACTGCTTTAGCTTGCGAAAAGTATCTTATAGTAATAGAAAACGCCATTTCTACCATCACTCAGTCACCACAAAAATCCTGCCATCCAAGGGCGGAACCTCGAAACTTGTGCCCTCAACGCCGGTGGTTACGTCCCTATGGGTAGTGGCAAACTCTATCGTCGTCTTGCCTGCTGGATTAGCTAGCACAGTGCCGTTTTCAAACTCCCTCACCCAACTGCCGTCGCTGCGTTTCTGGGCGTCCCCCAGGGCAAAGCCGAGGTAGGTGTCATACTCAGGGAACCACCAGAGCTCGCCGTGAAAGTCGTTTCCGATATCAAAACCAAAATAGCCATCGTCAAGGAGGGTTATCGCCAGCCCGTAGCGCATCTTCTGCAAATTTGCGGCGGGAAGCTTCGGATTAAAGGGGCCGTATCGCACGTCGTTGGTATCAACGCCTATCCAGTGTATCCTAGTGGGAGGCTCAGGTTTTTGCATGTTCCTCTGGTATATGTCCCAGACCTTAGCAAAGTCCTTACTACTCCAGATCTCTCCACCCAAGGCACACTCCTGCATATGACCGTTGGCATATTCAAAAAAGGGTGAATTCGCACTCCATTCAATACCGGGATTGCCAAGTATTATCGCCTCCGGTCCGAGGAGCTCCCGGGTCACCTGCAGAAGCCGCGTCATGCCTTCTTTATACTTCTGGTTGACCACACCAAGACTGTCACCAACACCATCGTTATCAATGTCTATGTTTGACTTCCACATTGTCTCCCAAAAGCAATCATAGAACACCCCGTCAAAGAGACCAGTGGACATCAGCTTGTCGTGAACAAACTGGGGCAAATAAGTAGCCCACTCGCTATTAGGGTTCATGCCCGGCCACTCCTCTCCGGTGGTACCGTTCGTCCACAGGACAGCACGCTTTTGTGTGCCTCCATAATGCAGGAAAAAGCTCTCGTTGGAATCCTGCACGCTGATGCCAAAACATCCAGCTTGGTAGCGCATAAAGTAGATAAAGTCAGGGGTCATCCAGGCAGGTTTTTCGGGGGCTTCCAAATCGTGGGTCAGTAGCCAGCGCCACCAACCGCCTGTCCCGGCTTCTATATAGGCAAGAATCTTTGCTTGGGGGTTTAGCTCCTTTATCCGCCGGACAGTTTCCGAGGTGAAGCAGGCGGTAGAATAGCTAACAACGATAATATCCCACCGGGCAAGCGTCTTTATCATTGAGTCCAGCTCGGCAGGGTCAAATTGCTGCAATCTCCAGTAAAAGGCGTTAGTGCCACAATACATATTAATTAAGCGTGGATAAGTACCAGGCTGCTTCACCCTCAGGGTCTCAGTTAACCCTGAGACTTCAATGTCATATATACTGGAGGCATCCTTTATCAGGGTGAAGGCTGCCGTCTCGGTGACAAACGGTTTCACGGTGACATCCATTGTCTGCCCCGCAACACCGTTGACGGTTAGGACGATGGTATGGGAGCCCTCTGTTCCCCCCACATTTTTTACCTCAACCTCAACGGTGACCGCCTGCCCGGGCTCAGCGACGATTGGCGTAACCGCTAGGGAAGTGACCTCAAATTCAGCCGGTGCTGGAAGAGACGGAGGCTGGCTGGGTGTCGCTGGCGCAGCACAGCTGGAGGAGATGAGTAAGAAGCAGATAAATAATATAAGGTAAACTTGTGGGCGGTTTATCTCTAACCACCTAATAACTCTCATGCTGCGCCTCATCTTGAGAAATTATGCGCGCAAAATATGCAACTTGTTTCATCATTACATAAACATCATTACATTGCAAGTAACAGGATTCGGCCTGCTTTCAGTGACCTGGCATCACAAGTATTGCCACGTAACAATCTATCACAAGGCTGAGAGACCAACAACTTGGGTGCAGAGAAAGGAAAAAGCACAGACTGAAATCTGTACTCTTGGGTTCATTGGTAGCGGGAACTGGATTCGAAGGGAACAAAATAGCGGTTTGTTTAATATCTCGTGAGGGGAGGCCGAGATTCTTCTCTTTTGATGGGCCCGAGGTCACTCTGCGTCGCATTGAACACCCACCACCGCAGATGCTAGAATTAGATAAGGTAAAGTCGACTAGCCTAACCTGAGTTAATACATAGTGTAGCTGTATCCAACTATACCTCCCTACTCAAACAGATAGAGGGGAAGGCGGAAGGGAGAAGAGCCCTTGAAATTTACAATGGTAATTCCATCCTATTGGGGAAGAGAGAGCAGGGTCGGTTGGCAGGGAGGGGATGCCATCTATGACCACCCTACTCCTTTAGATAACGAAGGTACATTACTGAGAGCCATACTTAGTATCAAGAAACTAAAAGACACAGATTTTCAACTGGTAATAATTGCCGTTACCACCGCAGAAGACATTGAAACCAAAGTTGAAAAGAAAGTAGCCAACACCATCAAATCAGCCTCGAAAACAATAGGAGTTGAAATATCGCTATTTGGGCCTTCCCATCTTAGGCAGGTTCATGAGTTATTGATTAGTCAGGGCAGAAAGAAGTATAGTGAACTTCTCAAACTCCGAGGATATTCCAATATACGAAATCTATGCCTGTTCATTCCACACATTTTCGGATCAGAAGCAGCTGTCCTTATTGATGATGACGAGGTATTTGAAGACCCAGAATTTATGTCGAAAGCAAAAGAATTTATCGGTGAGAATATTGAGGGAAGAACAATCAATGCGGTAGCTGGATATTACCTTCAACCAGGCGGAGATTACCGCCTGGAAAAGTCATCTCACCCTTGGATGAAGAATTGGGGACAGTATGACAGCATGAATGAGGCCTTTGATAAGGTCATTGGAACTGAGCCGAGGTTGAAAGAGACTCCTTTCGTATTTGGTGGTAACATGATTGTTCATCGGAATCTTTTTAGTGTCGTGCCGTTTGACCCTAAGGTCCTGAGAGGAGAAGATATAGACTTCTTAATAAATGCCAGGATGTTTGGCTTTACCTTCTTCCTGGATAATCAGCTATCTATCCGGCACCTGCCACCACTAAAGATACATCCCGCCTGGTTGCAGTTGAGGCAGGATATCTATCGTTTTATCTATGAGAAAGCAAAGATTGAGAAGCAAAAGGAAGTAAGGGGTATGACTAAGGTTTATCCTGAGGACTTTGACCCCTATCCCGGCTGTTTCTTGAAAGGGGACCTTGAAGAGAAGATTGAAACGTCGTGCCAATTGTTATCTAAAGAGTATCTTGCTCAGGGTGACAGACGAGGTAGTGAAGAGGCATTAAACAATATTACCCTTGCCAAGACTCATGCTGGGCTAGAACCTGACCCTTTTCAAAGCCTGTGCCAGTTGCAGAAAAATTGGCAGGAATTAATGGAATATACAAGCAAAAGAGAAGTTCGTTTTAGAATAATGGGAATCATTCAAGGAGGGATTAAGTGAGTCTAGACTTACTGTTCCTGACTAAGTTGCTCCCTACAGCGGGTGTCATAGGTGGGCCTATCCTCATCTATCACAGAATTAAGAACCTGTATTCAATGGGGCATAAGATAACGCTAATTGCCCCAGCTTATACGGATGAAGATCGAAAGGATAAAAGTCTTGTGCCTTTCTGTGAGAAGATTGTTCGGATTGATGCAGTTAAGGATAGACCTCACGATGAAGTGGAAGCTCTTTATAAAAGATTGAATAGACCCAGATTCTTTTTGACTGGAGATGGAGGGTTTTGCCAAAGTATTGAAGACGCATTCAGGCTAGCTTTGAAGGAGAAACATTTTGACGCCATTGTTGCTGAATACTCGATGATGGGCCAATACTTGGAGGCAAATCATGGCCTTATTCCCACGGATACCACGACCATGATTTCGGTGCATGAATGTTATACAAAAGCGTTTGAACTGCGAGCCAAAAAAGGAGAGGATATTGGTGAAAATACAATACAAGAGATATTTAATTACGAGTTTAAGATGTACGGCACCGCTGATAAGATCTTGACTTTGACCAAAGAGGATGCCGAGATCCTAGTGAATTACGCCCTAAGCTTGAAAAAGAAGATCCGGGTAGTGCCTCATGGAGTTGACACAAAATTCTTCACTTCGCCTACGGAGAAGTCCTGGAATAGAAATACTAAAAATATCCTGTACCTAGGCAATTTTGAGCATTACCCCAACGTAGATGCTGTGAAAAACTTCATCAATCACTATTGGAATAGAATCCTAGTAGAAGTCCCAAATGCACGATTCTACGCAATTGGGTTCAATCCACCTAAGGAACTTCTTAATCTAAGACGTGAAAATGTAATTGTCCAGGAAGGAGGGGACAACAAAAATGTGCGGCGGTTTTATTGGAATAGTGACGTCTTTGTAGCTCCAATTGAGTTAGGCACTGGTTTTAGAGGTAAGCTCTTAGAAGCCATGGCTTGTGGGCTGCCAGTCGTTGCTACTTCACGGGCTACTTTTGGAATAAATCCAAAGAATGGAAGGGACATGTTTGTAGCTGACGACCATGACGTTTTTTCTGAGTATGTCGTTATGCTTCTAAAAGATGTCAGGCTAAGGAAAAAGATTGGCAATAATGCCTTGGCATTAGCAAGGAAATTTGATCACCGGAGTGCAGCTCATAAATTGGAGCAAGTGCTTAAGGAAGGCAAAGGATGAAGGACGCATTAGGTACACTAACAAGAAATTGGGTTAAACCGCATATTATCTTAGGTAACAAGAGCCCAGAATATGTAGTTTAGGGTAACATTAGCTTGGATTGTTAAGGCGGTAAGTTATGCCTCCCTAAATACTCAAACCCAATCGGTACTCAAAGCGTAAAATCAAGCATCTCAATCAAATCTTAACAGTAATTTAACATTCTGGTGCTATTATCCAACCAGTATCCATGAAAAAGGCGGCAAATAACAATAACGAGTTGAAAGGAGTAGCATTGTGGCTAAACGACGTGCTCTACTCTATGCCTTGCTAGGAGTGGGTATCCTTATGGTCACCGTAGGCTTAGTTCTCGCCCTGTTACAATCCTGATGAGCACCAAATTTTAGTCGGTATCTTAACCGGAATTTAATATTCGATTGCTATGATTAAATTATCAAATAACGGAAAGGAGGTGAAACAAAAATGTGGCGGAGTAAGAAGTTTCTTCTGGCGACAGCCTTATCTGTAGTGGTGCTACTCGGGAGCATAGGCGGCGTAGCTCTTGCCCAGACAGGTACCGGAGATGACAGCCAGCCTACAGCTCAACATGAGGCTCTGCTGGATAAAGTCTGCGCCATCTACGAAGAGAACACCGGCACAGCCATCAACTCTGAGGAGCTAGAAAAGGCCTTTACCCAGGCTCAAGATGAGATGCAGGATGAAGCCCTGAATAGTTATCTTCAGGGTCTGGTAGACGAAGGCAAGATAACCCAGGAAGAGGCTGACCAGTACAAGGCGTGGTTAGAGTCAAAGCCGGAGATAGGTATGCCGTTGGCACCTGGGTTTTCTGGCCATGATATGCCTCGCGGCTTTGGTGGGTTCCCGGGCGGAAGTGAACCGCAACCCACAGAATAACCAGTGAGGATTCCATGCCGATAACCTGGCTGACTAACTATAAGAGGAGGGGGATATTCCCCTCCTCTCTTTTTAACAATTTCTTAACATTTGTGGTATAACATTAAGAAAAGAGCAAGGGGGCTCTGAGATGGCGGGGAAAAAGATTCTAGTGGTTGATGATGATGCCAAGACGGTGGAGCTGGTAAAGCTCTATCTGAACCGGGATGGCTACCGTGTCCTTACTGCTTATGATGGCGTTGAAGCCCTGCGCCTGGGCCGTGATAGTCACCCTGACCTTATTGTGCTGGACCTCATGCTACCCGGTATTGATGGTCTTGAGGTCTGCCGCACCATCAGGAAGGAATCCGATGTGCCCATCATCATGCTTACCGCCAAGACTACTGACCAAGATAAGCTAATAGGGCTGGGCTTGGGAGCAGATGATTATGTGACCAAGCCCTTCAGTCCTAGAGAACTGGCGGCTAGGGTGCGGGCGGTGCTCCGGCGCCTGCCCGGAGAGCGCGGTCCGGAAAAGATTGATCATGGCAAGCTTACCCTCGACTTCCGCAAACATGAAGCATTTCTTGCCGGCAGGCCTCTAAACCTCACCCCGATTGAATTCAAGCTACTGGGGGTCCTGGCCAAGGAACCGGGGCGGGTTTTCAGCCGGGCGCAGATTATTGAAAAGTCCTTTGGCTATGATTTTGATAGTTTTGACCGCACCATTGATGTTCATATCCTTAAGTTACGCCGCAAGATTGAGCCAGACCCCCACCACCCCAGATACATAAAGACGGTATACGGAGCCGGCTACAAGCTTTCGGAGGTAGGAAGTGATACATAGCCTGAACTTTCGTCTCCTGGCAGCTTTTGCTCTTGTGATAATTGTAACCATCGGTTCTGTGTTTTTCTTTACCTACCAGAACACCCGAAGTGAGATCCGCCAGTTCGGGGAGCGAATGGAACAGATGCAGGCTGGAAGAGTAGAAGCTGAACTGTCTAATTATTACTACCACCAGGGAGGCTGGGAAGGCATTCAGCCCTTCGTAGCTCAGTGGGGCAACCTCTACGGACAGCGGATTATACTGACTGACAACAACGGCGTGGTGGTTGCTGATTCTGAGGGAGAGCTTCTGGACAAGCCATATGAGGCTGATATGCCGGGAATAGCCATGTCCCCTCCACGGGGAAAAGGTGTTATTGGTGTACTTTACCTCGGTCCCGGCTCACCACCGGAGGTAGATATCGCCTCACTACATATTGTGTATGGAGCCATAGGCCGCTTCTTCATCTGGGGTGGTCTGCTGGCAGTGGCCATTGCCCTGTTGCTTACCTTTTTCCTATCACGGCGTATATTAGCCCCGGTCAAAGCTCTTACTCAGGCTGCCAGGCGCTTAGGGAAAGGCGACTTTTCCCAGAGAGTCCATGTCAGGGATAAAGGCGAAGTAGGTGAGCTGGCACAGTCCTTTAACTCTATGGCTAGTGACCTGGAGCGCATTGAGCAATTGCGGCGAAATATGGTAGCTGACGCTGCCCATGAACTCAGGACTCCCCTGTCCAACATCAGGGGTTATCTGGAAGCAATTCGTGATGGTATAAAGAAGCCGGATTCGGGCACTATTCGCTCCCTTGATGAAGAAGCCTCCTCACTGTCACGGCTTGTTGATGACCTCCAGGAGCTGAGCTTGGCTGATGCCGGCGAGCTAAAACTGTCTTGCCAGAAGGAAGACATCTCCAAGCTAATCGATGAGGCAGTAGCTGCGTTGCAACCTCAGGCAGCGGCGAAGGGTTTAATGCTGGCGGTTAACCTGCCCAAAAAACTGCCGTTGGTAAATGTTGATTCACACCGCATCAAGCAGGTCCTGCGTAACCTTCTGGAGAATGCAGTGGCTCACACTGGGCAGGGAGGCGGCATAACGGTAGAGGCGTGGCAAGAGGGTAGCCAGATAAAGGTCAGCGTGGTTGATAGTGGCAAGGGCATTCCGGCTAGGGATTTGCTCAACATATTCGAGCGCTTCTACCGTGTGGACAAGTCCCGCGCCAGAGCCACCGGCGGCAGTGGGCTGGGGCTTACCATCGCCAAACGCCTGGTGGAAGCCCACGGGGGCAGGATTGAAGCCCAGAGTAAACCGAGAAAGGGCAGCCGCTTCACCTTTACCCTCCCCCTGCCGGAATAGTTTGCAGGGCACTGCCAATCTTAATAATTTCTTAATAATCCCCTGTCATACTAATCAGGAAAAATGATGTTTTCCATCCTATCACTGATAAAGAAGCGGAAAGGGGCAGGTGAATATAAGATGAAAATCTTAAAGCTAGGGCTAATAGCTCTTACTCTGTGCGGTATCATTATTCCCCTCATAAGCTGCGCTAAAACGACGGAAACGATTCCAGAAAGCCAACTGTTTACCGTGCAGCGAGGAGACCTGACAGTAGACATCACCGCCGCCGGCAACCTGGCATATGCCGACTACGAGGACCTCGCTTTTCAGATATCCGGAACCTCGACGCAAGAGCCACTAACGGTGGCCAAGGTGCTGGTGGAAGAGGGTGATTATGTTGAAGAGGAGCAGGTGCTGGTTGAAGCTGATACTGTCTACCTGGAGCGAGCAGTAACGGCAGTGGAGCGAGCGCTCAAAACGAGTGAGATTGCCCTGGAAAAGGCGACGGATAGCTGGAGAAAAATAACCTATCCCTATAGTGTCCGTACTCTTACCCTTGACGTGCCTGCTGCCGTAACGCTTACCAGCCATGCCCAACGGGAGTTAGAGGAAGCTATAGCCGTAATGCACGAGTTAGGGATGAGCCGGGAGCAATACGATTGGCAGCAGTACTGGGAGGTGTGGGATAACCTAGAGAAGGCTCGAGACGATTTGGTAAAGGCCAAAGAATATTTGGTTTGGGGATACGGTCCCAATGTATTTGAAACAGGGATTGTCCCCATGGAAGATTATTGGACGCTGAGAGCCGCCCAACTGGATATGGAATCAGCCCAGGTATCTCTAGATACGGCCAATGATAACCTGATTCAGGCTCAAGAAAAACTAGAAGAGGCAGTGATAGTTGCTCCCTTTGCCGGTTTCATTACCACTGTAAACGTCAAGGGTGGTGATGAGGTACAGAGGGGCGTAGTGGCGGCGCGCCTTGTTGACCCCACCAAGTTTGAAGCTGAACTCATGGTCAATGAGATGGATATCTTTCAGCTAAAGCTGGGGGGAGACGCCACGGTGCAGATAGATGCCATGCCAACGCTCACCCTGCCGGCCACCGTCACCTTCATCTCGCCGACGGCTACTATTACCTCCGGCGTAGTGAATTACAAAGTCAAGATTGAATTACAGCCACTCAAAACGGTAACGCAGGAACAGCAAGGGCAGATGTCGTCAATGCTCTCTGAAAACCTTCAGCTCAGAGAGGGCTTGTCCGTCACCGTGAGCATCATTGTGGCACAGAGGAGCGATGTTCTGCTGGTACCCAATACGGCGATTACCACTCAGGGAGGGAAGACATATGTCCAGGTCATGTTGCTGGAGGGTGTTACTGAAGAGCGCGAAATACAGACTGGCATCAGCAACTGGCAGTATACCGAGGTAACCGGGGGTCTCAGCGAGGGCGAGAAGGTAGTTGTTCCCGAAGGAACAACTACCACCACGTCAACAACCGAGCAACAAGGAGGACCAAGTGGAATAATAATACCGGGAATGGGGGGACCGCCGCAGTGATTCGATTACAAGATATAACCAAGGTCTATCCCATGGGCAAGAGAGAGCTGACCGTGCTCAGAGGGGTAAGCCTCAACATTAAAAAGGGCGAACTGGTGGCGATTATGGGCCCCTCCGGCTCGGGCAAGACAACCCTGCTCAACCTGATTGGTTGCCTGGACAAACCGACCTCAGGCAGTTATTACCTAGAGAGGAGGGAGGTCAGCCGACTTACCAGTGATGAGCTGGCTCAAATCAGGGGTCAGAAGATTGGCTTTGTCTTTCAGACGTTTAACCTGCTGCCGAGGCTCTCGGCAGTGGCAAATGTGGAGCTGGGGATGAGATATGCTGGTGGAGGCGACCGTTCACGGACTCTCAAGGCACTGGCTAAGGTCAGACTCTCTGACCGAGCTAATCACCGCCCTACCGAGCTTTCCGGTGGAGAGCAGCAAAGAGTAGCTATCGCCCGGGCTCTGGTAAAAAATCCTCCCCTCCTCCTGGCTGATGAACCTACCGGGAACCTTGACAGCCATTCTGGTGAGGAGATAATCTCCATCCTCACCTCTTTACATGCTGAGGAGGGTATGACACTGGTTATGATAACTCATGACGCCGGCATTGCTCACCACTGCCAGCGTATCATCCATCTCAAGGACGGGGAGGTGGTGTCAGAGGAGACTGTATGAAAAAAGAGCAGCTGAAAAAGTGGTTAGAGCCCCTAGGGACTGCTTTGATTGGTGTTGCCACCCACAAGGGTATGAAGAGGTGGGTTGAGCCTTTATCTACTGCTTGGGTGGGTGTTGTCACTCACAAGCTCCGTAGCTCCCTGACCATCTTGGGGATTGTCATTGGCGTAGCCGCCGTGATCAGCCTGATGTCCGTTGGCCGGGGTGCCGAGGCACAGATTATCTCCAACATTGAAGCAATGGGGTCAAACCTGGTAAGCATCCGCCCCGGCTCGATCACCTTTGGCGGTGTTAGGGGTGGTGTCTCGGAAACATTAACCATGGAGGATGCCGAGGCAATATCAGAACAGGTCCCCTATGTTTCTGCCGTGGCGTCTTCTTACTCAAGCAGCCTGCAACTGGTGGTGGGCGGTGAGAATACAAGTGCTACGGTTAATGGGATAACCCCTGAATATATGCAGATAAACAACTTGAAGATTGGCACTGGCGCTTCCTTCTCGGAGCAGGACTATCAGCGCGGTACCAAGGTAGCCGTGCTCGGCGCCAGCGTAGCTGAAACCCTGTTTGGCAGCACTAATCCTATAGGGCAGCAGATGCGGATGGGTAATATTATCGCGCATGTCATCGGTGTTCTGGAGAGCAAGGGAACCACGTTTAACTCCCCGGATGACGCCGTCTATATCCCGCTGGCTGCCATGCAGCAAGCGGTGGCTCAGCCGCGAACCTCTCAGGGCGGTCGCATCGTGTCCTCCATATCCCTGACGGTAAGCGACCAGTCGCAGACGCAGAATGTCATTGATACTGTCACCAGCCTGCTCCGTGAGCGACACCGGCTTGGTGTCGGTGTAGATGATGATTTCAATATCATGTCCACGGAGGAGATAGCCAGCACTCTCTCCGAAACGATGGGCACGATGACCCTTCTTCTGGGTGCTATTGCTGCCATTTCACTGCTGGTGGGAGGCATTGGCGTGATGAACATCATGCTGGTTTCGGTGCTGGAGAGAACCAGAGAGATAGGTATCCGCAAAGCGCTCGGAGCCAGGGAGCGGGACATATGGACCCAGTTCCTAATTGAGGCAGCTTTCCTGACCTTTGCCGGGGGTATCATCGGGGTTGTCCTAGGCTGGGTAATTGCCTATTTGGTCTCCAGCATGGGACTGATGACGACTGTAGTTACCGCTGACATAGTTGTCCTTGCCGTCTCAGTATCGATTGGCATCGGTCTGTTCTTTGGCTTTTATCCAGCGTGGAACGCCTCGCGACTGAACCCGATTGAAGCACTGAGAGCTGAGTAGAAGCTGACTTACCAACTAGGCGTTCTTCTTATTGAACTTTCTGGCTTTTTGTAAAATAATCGCTATTCGCTTAACACAACCGAAGGGAAGCTCCGCAATCTGCTCCCCCTACTCCACCTTTACTCTGCCCCCGGCTGTGTTGTAACTGAGCACCCTAACTGCAGTGATCTCTTGGCCTGCTGCCTTGCCTGTTCTCGCTGCCGGATCTGCTTGACCTTTTCCGGGTTCTTAGCCAACCACCGCTTCACCCTTTCATGGTGCTGCTTCCTCGCCTCTTCAGGCCAGTTCTTATAACGATGAGCCTCATGGTAGCAGTTCCAGGAGCAGTAAACCTGACGGTTGCTGGATAAAGGCTGGTGGCATATTGGGCAGCGGTGGTAATCAATATATAGAGTGATGGCGGCAACGGTTTTTAGCTGCCACAGCATTCTCCCACGGCCAACCACATTGGCTGGCTGGATAACTCCTCGTCGTTTTAATTTGTTGATATAGTTATAAGCGCAGTGAGCTAGTCGGCATATTTCGGGGGTAGTCAGTAGCCCCTGGATTCTAGTTGAGCCATAGTGTTTAGCCAGTAGCCACCTTGCTCCCTCTCGGGTAATGCCAAACCGACTACCTATCTCCTCGAGTGTAGCTCCCGATTGTCTCATCTGGTGCATGATGTCCAGCTTGGTTTGGACTACCATTAGCTAACCTCACTATCTTGGGCCCTTGTTTTCCACAAGGACCTGTACTAGCAAGGGGGAGGTGCCACTGGCACCTCCCCCTTTATTCCGCTCGAGTTAACTTTTAGTCCTTAGGCTCTGCGGGTGGTGAATATCAGCCAAATCACCGCAATCACCAAGATAGCACCGATAGCGATAACTATCCAGATGTAGAGCGGAGTCGTTGGTGCGTGTGCCGCAGCAATGTGGGCCTCAAGTTCAGCCCGAGTGTCGAAGGTCAAGCCGCAGTACTCACAGGTGTACTTCTCTACCGGCTCATCCATGGTCCTGAAGTGACCGACAGTCTGTACACTGGAGGTTGGCTCAGTTGCCTTGACTGCGTAGTAGTAGTCAGCGGCGTACTCCAGCTCAACCGGACCGTAGCTGGTTGTGTCCAGATAAACTGGCGTTCCAGCTACTGGAGAGGTCAGACCAGAGTCAGTAGCTATGATGAGCTCATACTCAGTAACACCAGCCATTGGGTTCCAGCTAAAGCCAGTACCGGGATCAATGTCCTGGGTTCCAGGAATTGGGCTTGTCAGTTCGGGGCCAGCGTGCGTCGGTGTTATGACGCCCGAAGAAGCCTCAATGTCGATGATGACTGGAGCACACGTCGGGCTGACAATGGCGTCACCACTAACCTCGTCAGAGGCTCGGATAAAGATGCCGTATGAAGTACCGCCGACGAAGGTGTACTCGATGTCACCAGTCGCCGCTTGGCCAACGGGAACGATGTCCACCGTCGGGTTGTTGATAGTTCCGCCAAACAGCTGAACGGTGAACCTCTCAGCTCCAGCAGGACCCTGGGACTCTTCATAGATGAAGACCTGGTACCAATTTACCAGACCGGTGGAAAAGCCCATGGCATCCCAGTTTAGCGTCACCGGCATAGCGCGCCCGGTTACCGGGTCAATGGGTATTGTGGCGCCAGCCGCCGGTACGTTAATGGTTGTTGCAGCTGTAACCAGGATATCGGCGTAAGATATGAGTATCCCACCCGCGGGCACAGTAGAAATGGCATACAGGGTTGGTGAGGTAGTGGCGTCAATCCGGAGCGCTTGTGGCGCCGCATTAAACGTCTGGCCAGCTACGGCGGCGGTATCCATGAAGAACCATTCCATGATGCCCACCGGCTCTGTCGGGTTCAGCGTGCGCGCAGCACCGCTAAGGACATCAGCAGCAGCAGTCGGTTCCCAGTAGCCGCCATAGAGGGCGCCATTGGTTGCCACCATGCCATAGAATTGAACAGGAAGCCAAGCAGCCCCCAGCGTATCCCAGGTGGTCACGTTAACGAGACCCCCCCAGAGAGGGCTGACACCAAGCACAAAGCGCCAGATGCGATTAGCGTTGGCGCTGCTGGCATAGATGGTGTTGTTGGTGGCGTAGTCGGTATCAGCAACAACCGACATGTTGCCGCCAGCGAGACCGGTTCCTATTGGCGGGGCGAAGGATTCAGCGCCGTTTGTTGAGTAGGCAACTAGGGCACCAGCTCCGCCAACCAGCAGGTTACCGGGTACCGGCTCAAGGGGATAGGTCGGCGCCATGGCTATCATGTTGATAGGACCAATGCCGGTGGTAACCGGACCTACGGCAAAGTTCCAGGCAGCGCTATCGCTCCTGTAGATGACGGTACCAGCAGCCCCGTAGAGGGTATCCTCATCCTCCACGGCTATGTCAGTGATATTGGCTGGTATTGAGTCCCTAGCCACGAAGACAGCTCCGCCATCGTTTGAGTACTGGATGTTAACACCACCCCTATTTGCCCAGTAGATGACAGGGAAATCAGCGTAGCCGGGGTTGAGGCGGATGATGGTTTGACCAACAGCGTCGCCCCAGGTTCCCGGGGAAATCCTCACCCGGTCCCAGCTACCAGCAGTGGACATGACCGGGCTCCTCCACAGGCTCTCCACACCAGCGCCGGCAGCGCACCAGGTTGCCAGGAAGAGCTCATCGCCCGCCGGCGTCACCATGACATCGGACATGCCGGCAATGGTGGTGTCTATCAGCGATATCTGGTTAAAGGAAGTACCGCCGTCATAGGACAGGGAAAAGGCGCTCTCCCGGTTTGCCCCGGCATCTGTGGAACCAGCAAAGACATGCCCGCTGGTCTGGAAGTCAGGGGCGCAGGCGACAATGGCGTTAGCTGTGCCCGTGGGCGACTTGGAACTGCCGATAAAGGTGGGGAATGGCGCTATGGGGTCGGCGGTGAACCATGTCTGAATATGGTTGGCGGCAGTAGTCGCCGTAGAGCCAACAAGCAGCGTGCCGCCGGTAAGGTCGCCGGAGTAGGAGATGCTGTTGATGTTAATATCAGCGGCAACGCCGAGCTTTCTTGACGTCAGGAAGTCAACGCGGAAGACATCAGCGCCCAAACCAGCGGTAAAAGGAATGGCGCCGCTAGCGGCGTTTATAGCGACAAACGCCCTCTGCCCGCCGGGCGTGGTCGGGTCAAAGTTGCTGGGCAGGGCGATGTCTGAGGTGGTAATATTTGTAACAGCAGCGCCGCCAATGTCAATCGGCTCAGCCTGTATCAGCACCGAGAAGCCCGGCTGGGCGGTGTAGGCTCCGTTGCCCCATGCCGCCCCAAGGTTTACCAGACACAGAACAGTGCCAGGACCAGCAAGAGGACCACCAGCACCGTCAGGGTCAATGCTACTAGAGCCAACGGCGGCGATGACGCGGTCGCCGAGGAAGCCGGGCGTGAATGCCGCCGAGGTGTAGTCATAGTTGCCGGTTACGCCAGCGGCAGAAATCGGCGTCCAGGCAAGGGTCTGACCGATAATGAAGACGTCGGCATTACCCGTACCGGGATTAGGGTTGGCGGTGCAGACAAGGACGTCCCTGCCATCAAGTATGGCGGCAGTGGCTCGGCTCGGTCCTATAGCGATGCTCATGACGTTGTTAGCAGCACCGGCATCGGGAACCCCTGGTAGCTGTATCCAGTTTACGCCCCCATCCTTGGAGGCAAACACCTGCCCGGCAGCAAAGGTGCCAATAACGGGAGCGCTGTCAAGGACAGCCATCACATTGGGGTTATCCGGGGAAACGGCAACCAGCCTTGCCGGACAGACAAATCCAGCGGCAGCCGTAGGGCTAACCAGTGGGGAGAAGGTGCGTCCACCGTTGGGTGACTTCAGTATTCCCTGAAACTCAGCGCCATCGGTGTACACAATAAGAGCCGCGCCAGTAACAACACCAGAGGCATACACAGTACCGCTGTTTACGCCAACAACGTTAAAGGTGCCTGCTGACAGGGCGGTCGTCCCAGTTCCAGCACAGGTGGCAATGGTGACATCAACGGCATTGGCAGGTATCGTTAGGGGGATGACTATGCCTGCACCCGTACCACCCTGAATAACGGCAGCGGGAGCGGATAGGGCAGCAGCACCAGTTATGTCGGTGAAGCCGATGACAATCCCTGTAACGTCGTCAAATGTTGCTACGCCGCCAAAGACAGAGGTGGTTACAAGCTGTAGTGCCTCCTCACCGGTTGCGTCCAGGGCATAGATAGTCATGCCATCAGAAGCTACGGCGAAGTCAGTCACATCGCTGGCAACCCTGACTGTATTGGTACCGGCACCGCCGGCACCGGGAGTGACCTCAGGCGTCCACATAGCGGGTGCAGCCTCTGTCTCTTGGGCTGGCACCAGGGCAAACGCCAGGCTGAAGACCATTATCAGGGCTAAGCCTACGCCTAAAAATTTGGATATTTTGGTTTTCATCAAACCTCCTTTTAGATTTATCTAACAAGCGTAATCTGCGTAATCTAGATATAGGAATTTCCTTTTCTTTTACTCCCCCTTTCGGGCTTTGACCATGGCATCACCCCCTTTTATGGTGTATAATTGGGATACCGACTGGAGGTAGGATCCTTTAAGGAGGAGAGCCGGTGAGCACGGTCGATGTAACTCTGCCGGCCCAGGACCCCAACCCTACCCCCAATCGGTACCCTAATTACCCTTGCGGTCATAATATGCTCGCATACGGTCAATGATACTAGCAGTATTTCCCCGCTTTGTCAATAGTTGATGCTGCTTTTCCTTACTTATAGGGACGCTATCCGTTCCCTTAAGGACAATAATAGCACTGTTTTTCTGGCTTGTCAAGAGCTGGTTGACAGCCCATAGTGTGACCGTGTAAAATGTTAACGTGAGCACGGAAAAGGTCCCCTTAGTGTCATTTTTGAAAGAGGTAATGCGTCGGAGGAAGCGTAAGCCCAGCCAACTGGCGGCTGATTTAGGTATTAGCCACGCTACGGTTAGCCGCTGGCTTTCCGGTACAGATATTCCCAGTACCAAGTCCTGCCGAAGGCTGGCTGAATACAGCGGCGTTCCTCTGGAAAAGATTCTCTCCGTTGTTGGGCACCTGCCTAAAGTAGCTGAGGCAGCACCTCCTGAGTGGCCTGAGTTTCGCGAGTATGCTCGCCAAATGTACCCCGATGAGCTGGATGAAGACCTGATTACCATGATCGAGGACCTCATTGAGCGACGAAGGCAAAAAAAATATAACAGCGGGAAAAATGCCTAGGTGGGAATCTGAGCTGTGGTCTTATCTAAGTAGCGGCGATGGGATACGTTGCCCTATATATGAGTCATGTCAGCTCAGACTTCAGGGGGGATGGTGTTTGAGTGACCACGAGGAATATTATCAGTTGATGAATGAATTCCTCGATGATGAAGCCCCTGACCTTACCGAGCCTTCGAGTATTAAATTTGAATCCCCCGCCTGCCCAAATAGCGGGAGAATATTTGAATTGGTTAGAAGGCTGGCAATTAAGTATCAAATAGAGGCGGGAATTGACCGCTTGCCCGTGCCACCTGACCTTATTACTCATGGTAGTGATAATCTCCCCATTGAAGTCCGACAGGTACCGTTGAAGGCTCACCACGGCGCTATCTGGCGACTGAGTGACTGCTGGGTAGTTCAGCTCAATAGTAATGACACGGCAGCCAGGCAGAGATTCACCCTGTATCATGAGATTTTCCATATCTTGGCCCATGATAAAGCCACTCCCGTGTTTAAGAAAACAGCAAGCAGTCCGGAGGGCTCTTTTAATGAGTTACTTGCCGACCACTTCGCTGCCATTATTCTTATGCCCGAAAATTTGGTAAGGAAGAAGTGGGCTGAGGTTAAAGATGCAAACCGGATGGCAGCCATTTTCAACGTGCCCAAGCCACTAGTGTGGTTCGCGCTCAAGCACCTAAGCTTGATTTAGCCACCCTGCTCCCTGTATCCCCCCAACCTATTGACAAATAAGAGAAAGGTATTATAATATTACCTAAACCCATAGGGACATAATATGTCCTCTTGAGTTACTTGTGGAGGTAGTAATGGGAACATACCCAGGTTTGAAGGGAAAGGGTAGGGGCTAACTGGTTGTGGAAAACGGCGGTTAGCCTTTTTATTTTTGTCCGCCTTTCGGCGGATTAACCAAAGGGGGGATTAGAAGATGAAAAGGAAGATTTTTAGTATCCTGTCTATTGTATTTGCCCTGGTGCTGGCGCTGAGCTTCAGCCTGGTGTCAGCAGTACCGGCGGGGGCGGGGGTAAATGGAGGGGGAGGGCCCAATCCCACCTTCGCCACGCTGGATATGACCGACCTCTTCCATCCCACTACCCCGTCGGCTCAAATCAGCATCAAATGGGAACGTGACCCCGCCATTGCGGGAGAAGGCTTTTCAGCCCCTGATGCTATTCACGTGACCACTTCCACCGCAACCTTTGACTACGCCATGGTGATAGTGCCTACGAACTTCATTTTAGAGAGCGCCACCCCGATTAGCTACTGGGGCTACACAGCAGGGGGCGATGTTAAGGCGCTCGACGAGATATATCTATTCCTTGACATAGATGGCAATGGAACATTTAACATCGGAGCAGGTGACATTCTTTTGCTTTCCCACCAGCCTGGCCCGGTGGCTTCTGCCTGGTATAGTCAGTGGCATGAGTGGACTTTGGGGGATGCGACCAATCAGTGGCACACTTATCCCTATGTGGACGCTGTTCTTGCTGATTATATTGGCAAGACAGTTTTAGCCATAGCTTTAACGGCAGGGCCATCTGATCTTAATAATGATGGTACTATAGATGCTGTTAATATAGATGTTTACTTCGATAAACTTACTGTGGGCGAGAATGTGCTTCTGGATAATGATACTGGCGTAATAGATGTTCCGGTGCCTTTTGCAGGTTTCCCGGCACCATGTATCCAGGATGCCATTAACGCTGCCCTCCCTGGCGACACCATCAATGTGGCGGCGGGGACTTACGACGAGCAGGTGGTTATTACCCAAGGTCTGACGCTGCAGGGCGCTGGGGATACCACCATCATCCAGCCTTCCCAGGCAACCGCAAATGCCTTCCAGCTCTTTGCCAGGGGAACCGATAGTGTTAACGATTCAGCGCCTATTGTAGTAGCGACTACGAATGGCGGTACTGTTAACATACAGAACCTGAAGATAGACGGCTCCCTTGTCACTTCCGTACCCGGTGGAGCCAGCATGTTCGCCGGCATTCTGTACCGGGATACCAACGGTCTGATTAACCATGTGACGATTGAGAGTATTAGTATTATTGATATTGGTGCTTCCCCTCTTGGTTGTGGCATGTACCTGGTCGGGCATGATACCGCGGTCAATGTAGGGGTAACTAATTGTAACGTTTCAGGCTATGAAAAGAACGGCATTACCGCCAATTTCCCGAATATGACGGCTAACATCCACCACAACACCGTCACCGGCATGGGGCCGACAGATGCGATTGCGCAAAACGGCATCCAGATTGGCTTTGGAGCAACCGGCGCCGTCAACACCAATACTGTGAGTGGCCACGTCTGGACCGATACCTACGCAGACAGCAATGACCCCGCCACCGACCCCGATGCCGATGGCGCCGCCGGCATTCTCCTGTACCATCCTGGCGGAACCGTTGAGATTGGGGTTAACACGCTCACCGCCAACCAGTTCGGTATCTGGACGGTAGGGGCAGCGAGCATCAACGTTCACGAAAACAATATCACCGGGCTTGCCCATACCGGCAACGCCTTTCCTGCCGCTATCGCTGTCTGGGATGCTGACATGTGGTCTGATGACTACGGCTATACCGAGGTCGCCACAACAGCAATTATCAACGCAAACACGTTTGATACGCATGATTACGGCGTTCTGGTGCGGGATTACATCGCAGGTGAAGCTGCGCCCACCGCCACGGTTACTGGCAACAACTTCTCCAACAACTGGATTCAGGTCGCAGACGCTGCGGGAACCCTGGACATCGCGGCTATTTTAGCCAGCAACACCTTTGACCGTGCCGTAACCGTTGACCATGAGGGCGCTTCCCTGCGCCCCCTCATCTTGAGCAGTATACAGGACGGCATTAACGTCGCCCTTGACGGCGACACCGTCTTTGTGGCGGCGGGGGAGTATAACGAGAGCGTTACAGTAAACAAGGCGTTGACGCTAAGTGGTGCCAATGCTGGAATCCCTGGCACTGGCACACGTGGAGCAGAATCCATCATCGATGCTGACTACGATGGCGATTGGGATGACGACGGTATAACCATCGCATCCGGCGGTGTTACCATTGACGGCTTTAAGATAATCGAAGCCGATGACCCTATCATAGCTATGTTCTCTGCGAGTACCGGCGATATGACAAACATCATAATAAAGAACAACTATATCGACAACGCGGCTGGTGCTACACGCACATCTGGTACTGAAGGAATCTGCTTTATAGCGATGGATGGACATTACAGTGCTGATGGAGCAGTGATTAAGAACAACTACATTAAGCCATCTCAGGATACGAACGCAATGAGCTTGGATGGCGTGACTGGCTCTTTCACCATAGAGGGAAATACTATCGAAGATGCCCGGAACGGCCTCTGGCTCAGTGCCTGTCCCAACAACTTCACGTGGTATGACAGAGTTAGCCTCACCGGAACGGAGATAAAAGACAACATTATTCAGGATCTGAGATGTAGCTGGTCCACGGGCATTGGCCTGAGTTATGTCGATGGGGACATCAACATAACTGGAAACACCGTAGCCTGCAACGTAAGCAACAGCATTGGACTTCAGAGTGGCTCAAGTTGGCATGAGACCAATTATCACCCGGGTAGTTATGCCACCGGCCTTAACATCCAAGACAATGACATCTACAACAATGGCTGGGCTGGCGTGTACCTTATCGATGGCTCCGATGACATCAGCATCCATTGGAATAATATTTATAACAACGGGAGTTACGGGGTACACGGTGCAGGTGCAGCAAGTGTAGTCGATGCCACCAACAACTGGTGGGGCTCTGTATATGGTCCAGAGGACGCCACCGGCACCATTGAAAGTCTGGCACCAAGTGAGGGAGGCTGGAACTGTGATGTATGTGACCTGAATGCAGAACCCGCTGGACAACTAGGTGATGGGGTCTTCGGCAATGTAGATTACTGCCCCTGGTTGACTCAGCAGTGGACCAACCAGGTCTGGGTGGACGATGACTGGCAGATTGAGCCCCCGCCATACGCGGAAGATACGGATAACGACCTCTATTTTGCCACCATCCAGGCAGCCATTGATGCCGTGCCCCCTGGCGCAACCATCACCTGTGCGGCGGGGACTTATACAGAAGAGGTAACAATTGGTGTAGCCGACCTCACACTTCGGTCAGAGTCACCGTTGGGTGCAATCATAAGGCCCTTGGCCACCCCAGCAAATCACGGGGCAGCCATTTATATCAGTGCTGATGGCGTGACGGTTGACGGCTTCGAGATAGATGGGACTACCGTATGTAATAATGGTATCTACGGATGGGACACCAGCGGTCTCACTATCAAAAACAATAAAATCCATGGTGCTGTTAATGCCTGGGACGGATGCGGCATCCTGTTGATAAGCTGGGGCAATGCCGGTACCGTCTATGACAATCTAATTGAAGGTAATGAGATATACGATACAGGCAGGGTGGGCATCATGGTCATGGACCACGGTGCCAATTATACGGTAACATCTGGTAACACCATTACCGGAAATACCGTACACGATGTCTGGAAGAAGGCAACAGCGTGGGGTGACGGTGGCGGTGGCATTCAAATCAACGTAGGTAAGGACTGCGCCATCACCAATAACAAGGTCTACAATGTGCAAGACGGTCAGCGGGGAATCTATATGTTCGGCTCCGCTGAGGGGAATACCATCACTGGTAACACGCTCAGAGACAACCCCATAGGCATCCAGCTCTGGATAAGTGGTGAGCAGCCTACACCAGAAATCAATTGGGGGGAGGAGACTCCAACCTCCCCGGCAGTCCACTTCAACAATATCTATGACAATAGTCTTTATGGAGCCAAAAGCACAAATATACAGGGCACACTAATGGTGATGGATGCCACCAAGAACTGGTGGGGGACCACAGATGGAACTGCCATCGCAACAATGGTCAGCGACAATGTTGACTATGACCCATGGCTGGGTGCCTCACTGGTAGCTTCCAAGACGGAGACAGTAACCGATGGTGGCACGCTTGATGGCAGCGCTGATATTGGCGTCACCGTTGGCGTAACCGGCGGTAGCGCCACCGTCACCGTGGCTAAGTATTCCGGCAACCCAGGCACCGGCAGCTTTAGCGGAAGCACCGGTCAGTACGTTGATATCCACCTTGCCAACGTCGTAGGTGTCACCGAGATTGAAATCAGGGTCTACTACACCAGCGCTGAAGTTGCCGGGAAGGTTGAAGCATCGTTAGCCCTGCGCTGGTGGGATGGCACCAGCTGGGTACTGTGCTCAGATAGGGGGGTAAATACCGCCGACATTGTTGGTCCACCAGCTTATAGCGGATATATGTGGGCCAAGATTAGTGCCACTTCGACACCCAACCTGGGTGACTTAGAGGGGACCCCATTTGGTGGTGGTGGCTCACCGGTGATTATGGGAGGTGGAGGTGTTGCTCCACCACCGACGACTGTTTCTAAGGTTGGCTCCGTCAGCCTTCTTCAGTACCTTGATTTGCAGGGCAAGACCAGGATTAAAATAATTCTCACATCCGATGATGACGTGCTTACGGTGACTATTCCTTCAGCAACATTGGTGCAGAACGTCGGAGGCAACCCACTAGAAAGCATGGGAATCGTAACCCTGTCAACGCCACCACCGCCTCCCGGCTATGCCCTAGTTGGTCATGCCTACGATTGTCTGCCTGATGGGGCTAACTTTGCCCCGGATGTGACCATGACTTTCGCCTACGACCCAGCGGATATACCTGATGGGGCCAGTGAAGCTGACTTGCTGGCGGCCTACTGGGATGGTGACGAGTGGGTAAACATGCCAACGACCGTCAATGCCGCGGCAAATACCGTTACCACCGGGGTAGGACACTTCACCCCATTTGCCCTTATTGCCCCTCTACCTCCTGCGGCACCGGCTGCCTTCTCGGTATCAAACCTCTCTATTCAGCCCGCGGAGGTCCAGCCCAATGAGGCGGTAACCGTCACCTTCTCCGTGGCTAACACCGGTGGTAGTGAGGGGAGCTACAGCGTAGTCCTGAAGATAAACGGAGCCACGGAAGCAGAGAGGAGCATAACCCTTGCCGCAGGTGAGAGCCAGGATGTTAGTTTCAGCATAACCAAGGCGGAGGCTGCCAGCTATAACGTAACCGTAGAGGGGTTGAGTGGTAGCTTTACCGTGGTGACACCGCCAGCAGAAGAAGAGGAGCCAGAAGCCGGACTGCCAATTAGCTGGACTCTGATCTGGATTATAGCGGCGGCAGTGGTGGTAGTGGGGCTGATTATCTTCTTCGTGGTCAGGCAAAGGGCATAAAGGCAGTGTAATTAGGCAACAAAGGCTTACGGCAGAGAGGGGAGAGGAAGCTAGGGCTACCTCCCCCCTCTTTCTTATTATGCCAGAGCCTTTCCTTGGATGCTGCTCTTAGCCCGGCGTCTGTCCCGCCTTAACAAAATGACGGAATGTGCAACCAGCATAGCCTGCTGTACCGAATGCTCAACTAGCCTCCTCTCTTTTCCGGCCTTTCATCACCCACAGGGCCGCCTAAGCGCTGAGCGCTTGAACGTGGGCTGACCCCAGGGGCGCCACGTCGCAAAACGGGGCCTGCCGAATCTCTCGCGAGTGCCAAACCCCACGATTTCTGCCCTTGAGCTTTTCCCTATTCGTCGGCTCGCCACGTCAAGAAACGGGGCTTGCCCAGATAGGAAGATCTTACTCCCCTCCCCCCTGCCCCGCCAGAGCGAATGCGCTGGAAAACCCTCCCGTATGGCCGTTAACTATACGGTTATTGGCAGTACCCCCTATTCGCCGCCCTATTCGGCGCAGGATTACGGCGGGGTCCCTTGATTCCGGCAGCTCCAGGCGACTTTTCTATAGACTCTATTTGAATTGTTTCGGGACCGCATAGAGGATTCTTGTTTACGGCTCTGCCTGATAGGTTGGAGGGCGCTCCGCGTGATACGCCGACTTACAGTTGCACATTCCTGACATTTGTGTAGCCAGTGGTTCTAGCTTTGGCTATATTCGGATCGTGACTCTTGAAAGTCAACAGTTGGTCAACAAGTTGGCAGAACTGTGAGCGTTCGCTATAATCCGTACATAAGAGATACGGAAAAGGAGGGTGAAAATGAGTCTCTGGGGTGATGATGATAGGGACGCTAGACGAACTCTAGGTATACGAGATAAAAAGATTCTATATAGAAACGCAAAGGGGAGATGTGAAAATCCTGCTTGTGGTAAGAAGATAGATTTTGACGAAATGCAGGTAGGTCACAAAACTGCGTGGTCAAAGTATGGCAGAACTACACTAAAAAACAGCGTTTGCCTTTGTTGGAGATGTAATAACTTACAGGGAAATGATAGTTGGGCTACATTTCTGAAAAAACAGAAAGTAGTTGACCCAAAAACGAGATTGAAAGAGGCTTTGCAGGTCCTGAGCATTAAGCAACTCAAGTTCCTGGCTGAAAAACATCACCTTAAAATAAAGGGGCAAGTTGTAGAGGACTTGTTTGATTCCTACAGAAAAGCTCCTACAAAGGGACAATACATTAACAAACTCGTGGGGGTAGTGAACGAACAAGATTTGAGTTCTATACCCAAAGAAACGCCCAAAATAGCTAGAAGAAAGAAGCAGCGAAAGTCGGATGACTCCTGGTTGTGGTGACTTAATTTTAGCTCTACCCGAATTTTCTCTATGAGATTAACTTCAGGTGGCTAGGATCAGGCTAATGATAGATTTTATGCATTGGATTAATGAACGTAACGTAAAAAGAGAGAGTGGTACGATAGAAGCATTTAATCTTTCGGGGTTGTCACACAATCCTCGGTATTGTTCAATCTCGCTCCGTCCGACAAAAATACATTTACTTGTATTTTAAGAAATAGCTATATGACCATCCCGCTGGGGCTGAATGACCAAATAGGGAACAAAAGTATGAGAAAGTGCGGGCAGCCTGGAATTCGCCACGTACATGGCTGTCCGTCCGGCCTTATGGGTAACTTCTAACCTTATGTGGTCAGATGTATAATGGTTCTAAAGAACATCAATGACTGAATCGACTGGACAGGCAGATGCTAACATGGAGAAATACTCGGGGCAGGTACTGTACAAAGTGACCGCTAGCTTGCCGTATCCTCTCCGGCTGGCGGGTGGACCATATAAGATTGTCGGGCATTTAGGGGAAGCAGAACTGTCCTTCGAGACCATACGGCAGACGACGTACGATAAACGGTTACTCATAGAGAGTGGAGATTTTGACTTCAAGATCGACAGGCACGGCTGGGCATCTTACTCGCGTGTCTTAGGCAATATTACCCCAAATCGTTCGGTTCACCCCATATCTACATTACTAGAGTGCCTCAACCAGCTGATACGAAATTTGCGCGATATGGCGAGTTGTTATTGGCTGCACGACCTTGAAAAAGTGGACCTTTTTCAGGTGTCTGTAGAGTCGGAGCGCGAGCGCACTGAGATCGGATCCTGGGGTCGTACCGGAGGGATTACTTTACCATGTACGGGGGTGACAGCCGAGACCGAGAAGGGATTAAGACATCGGCTAATGTCTCGTGAACAAGTGCTCGAGTGGCGGCTGCTGCAACTAGATGCCGAAGATGCTTTCGACCTAGGTAGATACGAGGAAGCAGTCCTACTCGGCTGGGGAGCGCTCGAAGCTGCTTGCCGCAGCGAGACACCGAGGCTGCCCCGCGCTGCAGGGATTTCCGCCGCTGAACTAGCGCGACGCGTCGCAGGCAAGGCCCCCAAGAAACCTCCTTTTTCGCCGGAAGAAGTCGCCGAATATTCTTATGTTCGTGATCTGGTGAGAGTTTGCTGTGAATTGGCAGGAACAGGTTACGACCCTGGCTCTCTTGCCGAATCTGCTAGAAACGCACAACGGTTGCGCAATGTCGTCACCCACCGTGGCGTCCGCCTGTCTAGAACCCAGGCACGGCGAGCTCTCGACACGATTGGCTTTGTGCTCAATGTCCTTCGACTTCCTACCTCACGGCCGCCTGAGCCATTCGACTGTCAGTCTTGGGCGGAACATTTCGGCAAAGCGAGTGTTGACTTCCCTCAACTTCTAGGCGCCAATGAAGGTCACCTCGTGGTCATCAGGAGCAGACATGAAAATCCGCCTGACCCTCTTACATATTGGTTCCAACTTGAGAGAGCGGACAATTCGTTCCTGGTACGAATACCAGATGGTATTGACGAACAAGTTGCTGCGGTACTCGTCGTGGTGACGAACGATTCGTATCGATATGGGGGAGGTTACTTTCCTCACCTTGTCGTAAACCCGTCACCGTTTTTGATAAGCGGCCTACTAGATGAGGCGGCCCGAACAACAACGGAGGCAGTTCACTGGGCCCATGCGGGTATGGTTCGAGCGCAAGCAGGCATGTCAATCCAGCACGCCTGCGACTATGCCGTGGACTCCATCTGGAAGGGCTTCACTCGACTAGGTCACACCATCGATTCCGATGATGCACGGTTTATTCCCCTTTGCACTAGAATCGCGAGTTACCTTGTTCATGCCTCCGCAGAAGCGTTTCAACGCTTCCGGCAAGGGATGGCAAGATCCCACTGTCAAATCTCAGACGAGGCAGCTCAGGTGAAGGACATCCTAACCATGATGGATCCCAGTGAGTCCCACTCCATGTGTGATGCCCTTCGCGCCATCCATCGCAGAACCACTTGGCTGGACAGCATTGTAGTTCGGTGTCCGCTTGAACGTGCCGAGTATGGAACTGGGAAACGTACGCTCCAGTGATAGTGGAATAAGCCAGGTGACATCCACGACAGTTCTTTACGCAGTCCACGCTTCTTTCATTAGGCAACAAATACTCATTTTGTTAAGCCGAGGCTCCACTAAATGCTACTCAATTTTTGAGTATACTTGCACCATGGGCAATCAGGGGAATGTTCCGGCGCTATGGGCGATTCAAGTACATCCAATAACTCACCTATGAAGTTTAGGAAACTTGGCTCGTCTTTTTTGATTTCAACCCAAGTAATATCAGCTTCGTAGGAAAGCTGCTCAATACTTTGCTGATCAACTCTAGAGGGATAGAAATACAAAAGTCCAAGCCTTGTAACAGGGTACAAAGTAAGTGCACCAGGGTCGGGATGTTCCAAGGCGTACGCATAGGCATGTAGCTGCCGGCTATAAAGATTGGCGGATTCCGTATTTGGATTACTGGTCTTGAAGTCTATGACGCCATAGGTTCCGTCTTCAAAACTAACAACAATGTCAAATCTCCCACTTATGTAGCAGGTATCATTATGTTTTGGTAATTGGATAATCTGAGACCTGACGCTCTTCTCACCGTGACTCACCGTTCCCGGAGGAATGTCAACGTGTAATTCGCTCGTTTGTTTGCCATCATAATGGTTCTTTAAGAGACCAGCGATTTGGGCAAAGATAGAGGGTAAAGGAATTGAAGGTTGAGCTATGTTGTGGACCATCTTTAGGTAGAAACACCGCTTGCAACCTTCATAAAGGAACGTAAGGTCTGATGGGCTTAATTTATAATTCATTTGTTACCGCTTTGAATTATCAGCAATTTGATTATATCATCAAGGGCGTCTTACTGCACAAAAGCTTTAATCATTATCTCATTGCACGATTTAGCGAATTGTTGGATCACACTTCGATGGATTGTGTGACTTATTAGATAAATTGAGGGTTTTTAGACCTCTTATACACTAAAGAAATACTTCCTCAAGGTTAACTATCCCGCCTCCCATATGCTACCCCTTTCCTCTCCTCAGTGAATAGAAAGTCCGCTAAATGATGCCCGCCTTTTTCAGTTCATCCAGCTTGGCGGAGTCAAATTTCATATATTCAGCATATATCTGCTTGTTGTCATGGCCCACCGGTCGGCAGACCCACCTTGTCCTTATCGGCGTTTCCGTCATCTTGTGCTGCGCCTGAGCGACAACGACCTCTCCGTAGACCGGATCCTTGACCGGGGTGAACATGCCCCTGTCTAACCAGTTGGCATCTTTCATCGGCTCATCGGGGGAACAGACCGGCGCTACCACCGTGGTGATGGGGGCAAGCCTGCCCTTCTTGGCGTATTCCACCGACATCCTCACCAGCTCATCGTTGGTGTATTTGCGTGTTTCGGCAAAGACCAGCGGTGCCCATTTCAGTTGCTCCTCTTTTCGCATGAAGATTTGCAGGGTCGTCCAGCTGCCGGCATCCCACTCGTCCCATTTGCCCAGTATATCGGCAAACGCCTGCCACATTTCCAGCCTTAAGCCGCCCAGAAAAACGGCGCCGTCCTTGGTTGGGGCAAAGCAGTAGAGCCAGCCGGCGGTATCCAGGCTACCGAAACGCTCATTAACGATTCCCGTTTCCTGATACCACAGTGCCGCATAGTCATCAAAACGGGCGTAAGCCTCGGTGGTGGACACATCCAGCGCCTGACCTTCTCCCGTTATCCCCCTCCAGTACAGAGCAGCCAGAATACCGACCGCCATAAACGTCCCCGGCTGGGCCCAGCCTATCCACGGCCCCGCCTTGGTGGGCACCGCCCAGGGGCATTCGTCATAGGTTTTGCCCTCGGGCAGAACCTCGCCCGTAGCCGACTGTACCGCTGACCTAGCCTGGGTTATATTATCGTAGTCCGGCATGGGGTTCTGGCTCAGAGGTCCGAACTGCCCAAAGGCGGTTATAGAAGCGAATATAAGCCCGGGGTTAATCTCCTTTAACTGCTCATAGCC